>CECJ01009671.1_pt1 | contig 16387 bp, 15 predicted proteins | sample 557621 | NCBI WGS metagenome assembly CECJ01 (sample SAMEA3182052, study PRJEB8094) | gut metagenome | biome: human; feature: gut; material: Stool; isolation source: human stools | place: Canada | collected 2012-03-21
ACAGCATGAAGCTAGGGACCTACATTTTTTTCATCTCACATACGAAACACTCACGTGTTTATTACATCTCAACAATTTATTTTATACCACTTTTATTTTCAAGTGAATAAATACGATTCCAGCCATGAGCAAAAACCGTAAAGACCTAATCGTTCCTAATAATAATTCATCGTTTGTCACATAATTATAATATTTAAGTGGAGGTTCTTAAATTCAAAAAGAAGTTCACAGGCATGAGTTAAAACTAAGGGAGACAAAGAAGCTATCAAGTACTTATCTATTTACTGGAAATATTGTTTAATTTTAGGACATAAGCGAAATAAAGGATATAAGCAACTTACCCTTATTCTGTTTTTTCTAAAAGCTTCTACACACTCAATATTACCTTTTATTATATTAGAAAGACTCTTACTAGTAGTACCCCCCAATCTCATTCTTACTAATGCTTCAGGTAGATAATACAATTTTATATGCTCTTTCTCAATCAAACGAAGCATCAATTCAAAATCGGCAGCAAACTTAAAACCTAAATCAAACAATCCACTTTTTTCATATACCACTTTCTTGACATAAAAAGTAGGATGAGCAGGATGCCATCCTTTAGCAAAAGGCCGTTGTTTACCCGATTTCCAGTATCGAACGATTTTAGATGTATCACTTTGAGCAACATAATATAAATCCGCATAAACAGCATCAACAGAGCTATTAGATTCAAAACACCTTACAATTTTTTCTATAGCAGTCGTCTCTGCTATTAAATCATCAGAATTGATTATTCCAATAATTTCTCCTGTAGCCATTCTAAAACCTTTATTCATAGCATCATAAAGTCCGGTGTCTTTTTCACTAACCCATCTAATACGCCCTTCAAACTGTGGTTCATATTCTTTTATGATCTCTATTGTATTATCTTCCGAGAGTCCATCTATTATGATATACTCAATATCTTGATAGGTTTGTGCTAACACAGAAACTATTGTATCACGAAGAGTCCTGCTACTGTTGTAGGTAACAGTTATAAGAGAAATTTTCATTATAATTTAGATCTAAAAGCCTCCTGATAAATATCATATATTTGTTTATTGTTTTTCTCCCATGTAAAACGTTGAGCATTTTGTAATCCACGTTTTACTATTTCCTCTCTAACACTTTTATCTAACAATAGTGATATTTTCTCATTGATATCATTGACAGACAAATTATCTATTAAAAGAGAAGAATCTCCTATAATTTCAGGAATAGAAGAATTATTATATGCTATTACTGGACAACCTGCTTTTTGTGCTTCAACAACAGGAATACCGAACCCCTCATATGCAGAAGGATATAATAAACAAAAAGCATTATTATATAATATATTTAGTTGTATATTGGAAATATTTCCAACATATTTATACCTGCTCCCTAATTTCTCTTCCAAGTAAAATCTTTCTTTACCTGTTAATGGACCACCAACAATAACTAAATTTAAAGATGTTTCAAAAATTGCATCTACTACTAATTGAAAGTTCTTATACCCTGCGCGCCCTCCTACAAACAAAACATAAGTATCAGTCAGGAAAGGCAAATTTGAAGTTCGCTTATTTTCATCATGTATAACAAAATAATCATCAGAGACTCCATTATATACAACTCTAATTTTATCACAATTTATTTCCGGTAGAAATTTTAGTAAATCAGCTTTTGTATTATTAGAAATGCATATAATATAATCAGAACGACGAATCGCTCTATACTTTTGCCAACAATGAACCATTCTTTTCAATCCATGAGAGAAATATTCATATGTAAAATCATGGACAGTTGTAATATTAATAGCATATTTTGAGGATGAAGTTCTATAATAAGATGAATGAAAAATAAATTGTTCTTTTAAAGGGATTCTTGGATTTATATAGCGTTTCAAACGAAAAAAAAATGCTTTTCTTAAAATTTCATTAATATTCTCACCGCAAAATCGTATTGATACATTAGAGTTAGTATAATTAATAAGATAAATATTCAATTTAGGAATTACACATAGCCTCGTTAAAAATTCTTTCCAAACGACAGTAATCCCTCCTGATTTTTGGAGACTAAATATTATATTATCTAAGACTATATTCATTGTATATTATTTAATCGTTAGTTAGCGTCCAATTTTGATGTATCCCCTATTTGAAACTTGCCAAACGGCAGGTTTTCTATAAAGATTGTCGAAATGGACTATTTTTTAATATTTATTAACTGTTTGTTTCTAGCATCATCGCCAGCAGATTCTCATAATCCCGTCGACCGAGTACGATTTCTCTAAAAAAGTCTCTGAAAAAACATGATGCAGATTTCCCCTGCATACGACAGGTGGAGATTACGGGGAGCTATTTTATGACGCGTATCTCGATGCCATTTCTGAAAAAAATTATAAGGTATGCCATTACGGAAGCAGAATATTTCAACCGTTTCACCGGAAAGAACCGTTTCTATTTTATAACGGATGAAGTTATAATAATGAGATATACTCATTTATTATGAAATTCGCATCAAAATAGTTAGCTCGCATTTGCAGCAATTCTGGATTCTTAGGATGATTTATAGCATACAGCATTATATCACTCAATACTCTTTCGTCCTGAAAAGAAGAAACCATATATATACTATCTGTATTGCCATTAATTTCATTAACTCCAGCTGTTTGTGTTGAGACAACAGTTACATTTAAAAACATTGCTTCTACTACGATATTACCAAAAGATTCAGACAGAGAAGGCAATACTAACAAAGATGCTTTTTTTATATAAGGGTATGGATTTATCATACTTCCTGTAAAAAGGACATTTTCAGATAATCCTTTTCGCTTAACTTCATGCTTCAAATTGTCACTATCTTCTCCATCTCCAATTATTAATAATTTGTATGTCATGTTCTGTTCACGAAATAATGCATAGGCACGTATCAGCAGTAACACATTCTTCACATGGCTCAACCTTCCCACATATACAATATACTTATCAAAAGTCTCATCCATATCAATATTGTCACAAGCCATTTTACTAATCAATGAGAAGTCTATCGGATTGTATATTCTTATTATCTTTTCAGCAGGTACTCCCAATTGTTTCAACATATTTTTAATGCCGTCTGAAACAGCTACCACGACATCAGCCTTATGATATAACAGCTTTACTAAAAAAGGGAAAATCCTGCCATGTATTCCTAACCGTTTAGTTTCTATATTAAAATAGCAATGTTGAGTGATAATCAGTTTAACTTTCTTACGAGAAAATATATTTGCTATGATAGATATAAAGTTTGGAAAATCAGGTCCACTTATCAAGCAATCCACTTCATATTCCTGCAAAATTCGTTTTAGGAAAAACAAAGAAGAACGAATTCTTCTATTCCCTAAATCCACGACTTCGACATTTGCATACAACAGTTTCCTGAGTACACCTCTGTCTTTTGCTATGACAACAACCTCATATTGCAAACTTTTCAATTGATTTGCAAGCACAATCATCACTTTCTCAACTCCTCCTACTTCAAAGCTGGGGAAGAACAAAGCTATTTTTTTCATAGATTAATTTCTATAGAAAATTTATCCTGATTCGAGTTTCTTTTCGGAAAAGCTGTAATACAAACAAATGACAAAAATACGAATAATAACGAGCTGGTATAACTATCTACTCTTACACATAGTATTAGGAAGATACACAAACTACTGATATTTATTGGATTCTTACAATTTTTCAACTTCAATATGAAAATAAAAAATAGAAAGAGACCTACGAAACTATATTCCGAAAGAATCTTTACATACATCACACCTCCACCATCCTTATTCAATTCTAATGAATCTTTCGTAATCAGAAAATAGTGATGGATATAAGTATCATAGTTCTGTCCCGTTGTAAAAAAACCGGTACCAAACGGATTGTCTATCGCTGCATCTTTAGCTATTAACACATTAGATATTAGTGCAAAAGCTGATAGATTGTCTGCTGATTGTAATTGTTCAGAAGCGACAAATAGAGATCTAAATTTATTTGAAACATTATTTTCGCTAGTCAGTAGTATTATCATAGCAAGACAAATTACCACAACATAAGATAAATTATTCAATGAAATTCGCTTAAAAATGAAATAGCAAAATGCAAGTAATATAAATAAGAATATTGTAAAAGTAAAGGTCAAGAAAGCACCAATCAGTATAAGAGTGTATATCTTCTTCCCAGGCACATAATTAGTTTTGTTAAAAAAATCGGACATCTTTAAATATATAGCAGGAAATAACAAGAACGAAATCTGAGCAGGTTCCATGGTTAAGGATGGACAACGTAAAAAAGGTCCTGAAGTATCAAGATTTATATCAGAAACACCTATCAATCCACTCATATCATAAAGCAAAGGTATATTTAATAAATAGCCAAATTCCTGTATAACAGAAACAACAGAGAAAGCTATACATATCTTTAAATATACCTTTATAAATGACCTCCAATTTCCTTCGTAAGATTTCGCAAAAAAATAGCTTCCTAATATACAAACCAAAAATCTTATAAAAGTAGTTAGAGTGACAGAAGTTATACGGGCAGAATTTAACAAACTTACAGCTATAACATATAGTATCAATATAAGTATCCGCTTATTAACACATAACTTGTACTTCCAACTCCCCAATATCACTAGCAATAACTGACTCACCGTACATAATGAAACGGGCAGATAATTCATTGGCATTGAATATGAGAAAATACTTATAAAACCAACAATATGAATTAAATTCAATAATGATGTTTTCATCTTATAACTGCTACTATTTATATAAGCAGTGTTTCAAACAAACCAAATAATAAACAAAACAATTTAGGAAGAAAGCTATATGAACTTTACACTTATTCCTATAATATCTCAAACCTATAGTCTTCACTTCCTCATAAGTCATTATTCTTTGTCTATTACTTATCCCGGTAATGCGCATATTGGCGATTATCCGATTTATATACATAAATTTAATAGAATTCAAATAGCATCTAAGTAGAAAATCATAGTCCCCTGCTATCTTATATGCGGTATCAAATACTCCTACTTTTCTATAAACAGCCAAAGGCACAAAGACCGTAGGATGAAATACACATGATCCCTTATAGAAGTCACTCAAATTCAAGTTAGGACTGTCTACACGAGTTTCTTGCTTACCTAAGCAATATCGAATGTCACCATGATAAAGATATAAATCACCTTTTTTCAAGTATAAATCCGCCACAGTTGCAAAAGCATCCATTTCATACCAATCATCACTATTTATTATCCCCACTATTTTACCAGTCGCATGCCTTATTCCCTTATTCATTGCGTCATAAATTCCATTATCTCGTTCACTTACCCAATAAGAGATTTTATCTTCATATTTTTTTATAATGTCAACTGTACCATCTGTACTTCCTCCATCAATAATAATGTATTCTATAGCAGAATATTTTTGATTTATCACCGACAAGATAGTCTGTTCTATGGTAGCAATAGCATTATAAGACACTGTTACTACAGATATTAAAGGAAATTCTTTCATACATATAAACACATAGATATCAATCCGTTTCTCAATAGTCACTCTAATACCATTGAATCAAGCATTTTTTGGCAAACCACTTCCCAAGTAAATGTTTCCATCACAAATTGCTGGCCTTCTTCTCCCATTCGCTTCAAACGTTCTTTATCACTTAAAGCCTCTATTATCACATCAGCCACCGATTGGGGTGTAGCTTCCGAAGCCATAAAGCCATACTTCCCGTATCCGGAAAATTCGGGTGCAGAGAATTTATTCAGACCAACAATGGGAGCCTTATTAGCCAATGCCTCCACATAAGTTGTACCATTGGGTTCTGCTAATGCCGGCATTGTATACAAGGTACATCTCTTAAAGAGCTCTACTGTAGTTTCTCTCGATTTATTATGATAGTAAGTCACCCCCTCTTGAGAACGCACCTCATCTGTCCCAACTATCGCCAACTTCGCATTAGACACTTTTTCTTTGACTATATCAAAAGCATCAATAAGTAATAACAAGCCCTTATAATACTCGGTTCCTTTACGAAGAACAATCAGTAATAGATTATCATCATAATTTTTCTCTCCATAATAAGGTTCCAGATTTACACCGCAATTCACCGTGGTTATTTTCTCTGCAGGTATCTTATAACTATCTATCAAATATTGCCTCGTCCAATCGTTCAAAGAGAAAACTTCACTCATATGAGCATAAGACATTCTATCTCTCTTTTCATATTTAGGCAATGATAATTTAATGAAAAATCTTTTTATTCGATTATATCTACCAGCTTCTACAACAGGTCTTTTTACAGCATCAACATACAAATAATATTTCTTTCTCTCATCACAACTATCATCTAAACAGTGGCTGGAAATAAAAAGTACATTTTTAACATTGATTTCATTCAGCTTTATTTGTAGTCTCTTAGCAATTGAGTGATAAAACAGTGGTGATCTATCCAGATCTGCAATAATACCAAATTTATTTAAACATCTTACAATTTTCTTTTCAAGGGGGAAAATTAATTCATTCTCATTTATACAATTGACACGAACTCCTTTTTTTATCAATTCACGATAGATATTATATGGTGTACCACTCCATGTATGTGGATTTTTCACATCACCCATAACCACCAAAGTTATTTCAACTCCTTTCATAAACTTATATTTTTTCTATAAACATCAAGTAAGCACCCATTTTCGGCTATCATGCCCCTAAAGGTATCACAAGCACACATCGAGTCATTTCCTTGACCAAACTATAATTTATTTTGTAATATTCACAGGTAAAAGTGGTACACAGAGGCTAAAGTAAAAGATTAAGAAAATCAAATCAAGAGCCATATAATGAGTGCTTACCTGCCAACAATTGTACCTCATAGTTAATAACATTTTTCAACCCCTCTTCTATACCAATTCTAGGAGTCCAACCATATTTTTCTTTTGCCAATGAATTATCGCAAAGAGAGTATTTATTCACCTCGTGGTTTAGAATTTCATCTCTGATCGGATATGCTCCACTATACAGTTGAGGATATTTGACCCAATAATGAGAGGTATCGGCATATTCTGCATTTATTGTCTTACCCATTATCTTCCGAACAATATCGTACATTTCATTTACTGAGTAATTCGTATTGGATGACACATTTACACAATCAAATCCCTCATTACACTGTACCTTAATTGCTAAGTCTATCAAGTCATCTACATAAATGTAATCCCTCCTCTGTTTTCCATCAGAATGAAAAACTGGTATTCTATCAAAAAACAATTCCCTAATCATGTACCCCACAAATGGCGGTTGCTTTCTCAAGCAATCAATATGTGGTCCGTACACATTGGCAAAACGCAAACACGTAACATTCATGCCATAAGTATCACAAAAAGATTCGGCAAACCGTTCGGCACAATATTTTGTATTAGGATATATCAAGGTGGGATGCTTGAAGTTGTTTTCGAATGTGGGAAATTCGGTTTCATTCTCATACATAGCGTTTGTACTCGCCTGAATAACTTTTTTAACGCCATATTTTCGTGAACACTCAAGGATATTAACGAATCCGGTAACATTCACATCAATAGCCTCGCAAGGATTGGACTGGCAATCGGGCAATGGCGCAATTCCAGCAATATTATAAACATAATCAATAACGTTTTCGGAAAAGATTGCATCCATTCGTTCTCTATCTCTTATATCAACTTTCAATACCTTGTCAATGAGATTGCAATCATCAAAAATCAAATTATCATCCGAGCCGTAAGAGTAGTTATCTACCAACACGACATTAACGCCGTCTTTCCAGAGACGATGTGTCAACTGAGAGCCAATAAATCCGGCTGCTCCTGTAATTAATACGTTCATAGTGAATTAATATAGTTTTTATATAGACCGTTATTGCCCCAATCATAGAAATCTGTGACCGGCAAAGGGCGAAAAGTCAACTTATCCAACAGCATGGCATAAATAATATGCGATATATATAATTTATCACCATATTGCGATAATAATTCAAAATAGCGACAAAAGTCTTCGGCATGTTCAAAGCACGAGGCACCTGCATTAAAATAATGACTCACTACCTTTTTCTCTATCACATTAGTAACATAAAACATGTCATCGACCGCAACAAAACTCTTGTTTTGAGGATTAACAAGGCTCATTTTCTCTAATGGAAATATAGCTACCCCATTTGCAGGCTCAACATCACATGAGAAGTATCCATCCGCATCTTTTATAAAAATACTTCCAGATATACGCTCTATCCTAATTGTTTCAAATACCGTTTCTGCCTGACTTCGAGTAGCAGAAGGCAATATTACAACTTTGGCATTATTTATTTTTTGTCTTTTAAATTGCAGACTCAATAGTGCACTTAAGTAATATTTTTCATCGTGAGATTGCAAAATCGTGAAATAAACAGCATCATATTTAGACAAAGGCAAGCCCATAATAGCCCGGACACAAAGCATGATTCCTTCGTGGTCAAGGCTAAAAATATAAGGCATTTCTGTTTGAGATTCCTCTGTATCTGCTGCCGCAGGTATTATTAAACTAAAACTCATTTATAATCTTTTTTAGTACATCTTTTAAATAATATATTACTATTTCCTCATGTGCATATTGAAGAATACGAAGAAAATTCATCAGTTGGAAAGTTGTATAGTACTCTCTATACCAAGTATAACGGCCAAAATAAGTATCTATTCTTTTATCTATACTCTCACTGATAACTTTTAAACGTATCTTATCATAGTCATGTATATACATCAGCTGTGACCAAAGATAGGCGGAGTCCTGCCTGAGTTTAACAATATCAAGTAACGGAGATTCAACAAAGGAGTCCAAAAAGTCTATCAAATAATAATTATTACCATTAAACAACATATTGGAAAAAGTCAAATCACCATGGCAGATTCCAACCGGCATCAATATATCATCGGTCATAGAAAATATCTTAGTTGATCTTTTTATGATGGTTTTGATATCCTTATCACCAGTCAATAAGGGGTTTGCTTCGATTTTTTTCTGTACATCACGATATTTCTGTCTCAGTACATCTGCCGGAATACATTGCAAAGGAGAAACCTGCAATTCCTTTTCTATAAACAAGATAAAAGCCTTTACAAAATAAGATATTTGCTCAAATCCAGCTGTTTCAAAATACCCTATAAAATTCTTGGAATACACATATTCCATTTTAATGGAAACTCTATCGGTTTCCTCTTTAATTTCATAAACTTGTGGTATTCTTATATGCTGGTATTCACGTTCATAAGCAGTCTGTTGCTTTTTTGCCTGCTGTACCAAGCGGGAAAAGTATTTCTTGTCATCAGTGCTTTTCAATATGCACAAGTCATCATTCTCCTTTATTATCTCAATGGCACAACCCGAATGTCCTTTTACTTCAATCTCCATAGAACTCTTTTTTTATAAGAATGTAATTGATTCCTGCATCTATCGCCGCTTTCACTCCTACTTCAGAATCTTCAAAAACGACAGCCTCGGACGGATGACATTCAAAATGTCTCAGGATATTCTGATATATCTCTGGAGAAGGTTTTCCTTTGTCAACATCCTCACCGGCAAGTACATAATCGAAAGTATCCAGTACACCAATATGAGCCAATGCATTTATAAGATTCTTCTTACGGGCAGTAGATGCAATGGCAGTCTTTCCGCCAGCCACATGAAACATTTCAATAAAGTGTAATAATGGTTTATTGACATTGAGATAATCAAAGAAGAATGGATAATACACACTTTTCAGCTCTCGGATACGGCTGGATATGTTCACGTCGACAACGCCGACTTCTTTCATAAATTCGTCAAAACGAAAACCAAAACACGCTCTATATTGACTCTCCGACAAACACAGTCCCTGTTCAGCAAAGGCTTTTTGATAAGCCATGTAATTGGCTGAAAAAGTATCAACCAAAGTACCGTCAAAATCGCTTATCAATAATTCAATCTCTGTTCCTAACATTGCAGGTATTGTTTCAGCTCTTCAGGTGTACCATAAGAGTAATATTTTTCCATATTGCAAAGCAAAACCGTTTCGTCGTTTTTCAATAGGTCATTATAGAGAAGTGATACGTAGTATTCCGGCTCTGTGAACGCCGCATCATTCAAAAGTCGATGTGCTGCCTTCAGAAATCCACTTGCTACCGAGAAAAAATAGGCCCCGCACAAAGCATGATTGGATATAACCTTCTTTTCTGCTGTGCAAATTACCCTATTATTCTCATCAACTTCAGCATAACTATATTTAGGATTGCACGATTCAAATGAAACCAAGGCTCCCCCATCTACTTCTGTCGCTGGGCGTGACAATACATTACGAATAGCAGATAAGAATGAGGTGCTTCTAAACTCCAAATCACAATCCATAATGATTACAGCATCTTTTCTGTCTATTGCAGATTCTGCAAGCAGACAGGTTTCAACAGCTCCTCTGGTAGTTTTCTCTACAGAGAACAGATTTGCCTCCGGCAGAATACCCTTAATCCGCTTATCAATTTCATATTCATCAATATGCTCCTGACGGACTATAAAGGAATATTTCATCCAGACATCAGAAATTGCTACACTCTGTATCGCTCTTACAAATAAGGGTACTTCGTTTAGTTCGATAAGAGGTTTGGGGGTAGTCCACCCTTCTTTACGAAAACGTGAGCCCTCACCCGCCATCGGCATTATTATATGTAATGGTCTCATCATATTATTCTTTCTTTCCATGCAGTATATAATTAAAACGTTCCTTTTCCATCCAGTCTTCATATTCGATATATCCATTGATTATGCTTACACAAATAGAATGAGAAATCATTCGATGAGACTCTTTCCAGTTCAAGATTCCATTTGTATCTCCATCGTTTCGATTATAAGAATCATATTTAAAAAGGACTGCACTTAAATCATCCCAATCAATAATCATAAAATAATTCTTTATGCACTCCCAAAAACCTTTAACAGAATCGTCAATATCTATATATTTCGAAAGAAACATCTTGGTTATATAGATTTCCGGTACGACTTCACTACACATATCTTCTCCGGTACAATATTTATATTCCCTCTTGAAATAGGCAGGAGCATTTGCAATATCGCGTTCATTCTGCTCTATATCGAATAAGTTTATGATATCATCCGTATAACCAAAATATAAAAAGTCTTGTAACCAATAAGGCAGGAACAACTGACCGGTTGCCCCCACAAAAGTGACGATTCTACCTTTTAAAGGTACTTTCGTTCCTAATACTGGATAAGCACCTAACAGTGATTTGAGATATTCAAAAGAAAACTCTTTATAGATTCTCAAATCGCTACGGTTCTTAAGCACATATTTAGCACCTAACTCCTTAGCCCGTCGAGCACCTTGCAAAGATGTATATACCTGATAATTGACATTGCCAAACCCACAGGGCTTAAATGTCTTGCAGAGAACGATCTCACACCCTTCCTCTCTGAATTTTTGCAACAGTTCATCGGAAGTAAAGTCCCACGTACTGAGAATAATAATAGCACTCGGAAATATTTTCTTATAAAGTCTAACCGTCTCCAGCGTACAATCATCTTGAATAGCAACAATACCTTGAAGCACAATCGCCAATTCTCCTTTAGAAGTAGTAGAACGTACTTTTGTATCAACATACTTCTTTGTGCTCAAAGGGTACAGTCGATAGCTGCAATAATTAGGATAGATATGGTAAAAAGCATTGCACAAACTACCTATTATACGAAACCCATTACTGTCTATGAACTTGAACAATAATAACTGAATCTTCCAATAATTATTCAAAACCCGTTTTAGTATTTTCTTCATCTATATTCCAATTTATCGTCCTATTTATTCCAAATGCCACACGCTGTATTATTTATAATCCTTTTTAGCTGAACACGCCCTAAAATAGCTTGAAGAAAACAAACAATACTTGGGAATAATACTATTCCCTCAAGTCCGAACCAGTAATAAGATACATACATCGCAGGTAATGCGACAAACGATGAAAACAAATATGCCAACATCTGGATTCTTACTTTACCAGTTCCATTAAGGAGAGTCACATAAATCCCCCCAAAAGTTTGCGCTATCGCAAAAATAGCAAGAGCAGCAGATAGCGAAATGGGAATGTCGACTTCAGAACCTATCCAATATGTATATAAGAAATTAGACAACAACACCATCAGAACAGCTACGGGAATACATAGCAGTCCCATGATCTCCAACTTATTCCTCGCATTCTTCATCCATGTATATTCCTGTTTCACGTAGGCATCGGTAAAAGCAGACCAGAAAGGAGTAAAAACTATATTTACAGACATCACCAAGACATTAAAATATTTATATGCAATGTTATATTGAGTAACAGCCATTGGCCCTGCTACTCGTGAAATAACAATATTAATGAGCTGGAATACAAAAAGCATGGAAATCATAATAATAAAAAACTGTCCGCCCAATCCTACTATCTTTTTGGTCAAAGAAAAATGTACGAAATGGAATGACGGTGAAAGATGTCTGTATCTACCACTCAAGAACATACCAATAGAGATTATTATCAGCAGAAAACATGGTACACCAGAGAAAGCAAATGCCAAAACATCCAAGTTGCCGGGAACGGTTTTTGTCAGAACATAGATGCAGATAAAGCCAAATACTTGCCCTAATGTTTGTATCAGCGATGCCAATGCAGGCTTTTGGTTGGCCGTCAGCATAGTGGTAAAAATGCTCGCTACGATGTTCAGGCAGAAAAAGAAGGCCAATATTCCGAATACGATATTCAGTTCAGAAGAATAAGCGGCATCAACATTCAAGATTGCACTCCAATCGACAAAATGATTGACGACTATCGCTATCAAAAATACGCCGGAAAAAAGCAGAGACAAAACTACATAAGTAGTACTGACATATTCTCTGGCCAACTGCATATCCCCCTTGGCTACAGCCTCGGCAAAACGATTGCGAAAGCCATGCGCAAATCCCAAATCAAAATAAGAGAGCCAAGCTACAATAGAACTTAAGGTGAGCCAAATACCATATCGAGTAGGATTGATATAATTAATCGTTAGAGGAACAACCTGCAAAGAAACCAATATACTGATACTTTTCAGAAATAATGAAGCTATAATATTTTTCTTTATAGCAATACTACGAGAGCTCCCATTCATAAGTTTAATCGCGTAAATGTCTTATTCCCTACTTTCCAAGAAGTATACTAGAACTTCTTTCCAAACACAATACTCATAAACGTCATGAAGAGTATCTTGAAGTCAAATCCCCAAGAACGATGTTCCAAATAAAACAGATCGTAACGCAGACGGCGCACCATCTTCTCTAAAGTATCGGTATAGCCGTTATAAAGCGTAGCATACGAAGTAACCCCCGGACGTATCTGAAACAAAAAACGATAACGAGGATCTTCCTTCATAATCTGGTCAATAAAGAATTGGCGTTCGGGACGAGGACCAATAAAAGCCATATCGCCACAGAAAACGTTCCATAATTGAGGAAGTTCATCTAAGTGATGTTCACGGAGAAATTTACCAATCCTTGTAAGACGGTCATCTTTACCACCGGCATAAAGAGCCGGACCATGCTTCTCTGCATCTAGGCGCATACTACGAAACTTATAAATGTAGAATGGGCGACCAAAGCGCCCAATACGCTCCTGCTTAAAAATAGCTGGTCCACCATCTTCACTCTTCACTGCCAAATAACAAATTAAAAATAGAGGCGAAAATAAAATCATTAAAATTACTGCAATCATACAATCCACTATTCGTTTTACATTCCGTTCAAATCCATTCATTCCATCCGGAATAAATCTCTCATCGTATTCCATCATTATTAATTTTACATTTCTATCTTAAACCTATGGCTAAATTCTTTACCGAATAGTTGCCAACCGATAGTGCCGACTACCGATAAGAATATAAAAATAGTAGTATAAATAAGCAACCCTTTACCAGAAGGCTTCAGTGGTACCACCGCCGGCTCCACCACCGCAAACACAGGTTTCTCCTCCTGCACCTTCGCCCGCGCCATCTGCAACTGCGTAGCCACCTGACTATACACCTGATAAGCCAGCTCCATGTCATTCTGCAAACGTTCCTGTTCGGTACGCACGCTTTGAAGAATTACATTATCATGTGAATCAATATAGCTGGCATATTTCTTCTGAGCAGCATAATATTCCTGCTGGCGTTCTTTAAATAGTTTTTCCCAATATATACAATCTTCTTTGGCTTTGGAAGTACGGTAATTAATAATATACTCCTGCAATTTTCTTACTACCGAATCGGCAACCGTAGCTGCCACTTTAGGATTCTGAAAAGTCACGGAGACGGTAGTCATAGATGTTTTCTTATCGATAGAAGCGGTAATAGACTTTTTCAAATGATTGATCTTGGCAGCTTCTTTTTTGGTAAGCTCAATAGCTCCTAGTTTCTCTCTTCCAACGGCACTCACCTCTTCTTCATCATTAAAAATGGACTTTACTCCTTCAATCATAATTCCAGGCGCACCTATCACATAGCTCCACCAAGGAGAAGATTGAGAATCTAAATAAGTATCCAAAGTAGTATTTCTTTTGTTCACTTTCAGTTCTTTCAGTTCTAACAGAAAAGGAGTGGAAGATACAATATCAGCAGAAAGTGAGGTGTTCAAGGCATCGATATCATCACCCATAGTCATTCCACTTCCTAAAAAAGAGGCGGCTAAACCTGATAAACCACTACTTTTTGTAGTACCCATTTCTGGAGATAAAGTTACTTCAACTGTATATTGTTTTGGAATGCTGATAGCGACAATAACACCTATAATTAGTCCAATACCAGCTGCTTTATAGATGACCTTACGAATAGCTATGATTTTATGAAGAATTCCCATCAAATCGATTTCCATTTCAGCTGAGTTGGGATTTTCGATTGAGTTGGATTGATTTTCGTCCATTGTATTTTAAATTTCTTTACCTACCACCTCCCCCTAAAGGGCCCCTCCTTTCTGTGGAAGGAGATAGAGACAGTGTTGTCGACTTTAGTTATTTCTTTATTAAGTTAGCAATAGAAGCAACCATCATTCCTAAAGTACTAAATGTAGTAGCATAACCTAGAATATTTCCTATATTAGTCTTCTTCTTTGCTTTACTAGGAACAATTATCTCACATCCCGGTTCGATCTGTTTCTTACCACTACCTTTCACCTTAGTTACCTGACCATTCATATAAACGATGAATTTCTTACTCTTCTTTGCATTTTCAGAATAGCCACCGGCCTGATTCAAGTAATAATCCATATCTTCACCCTTTATATAAGAAACTGTATTCGGAACCATTACAGCACCATTAATTGTAACCGTATTATTATTTTTCGGAATGGAAATCACATCACCCTCACGCAAGACAATATCTGCTGTACTTCCAGGGTTAGCCAATGCTTTCTCCAAATCAATACCGACTGTAAAATGGTCCTCTACACGAACACCCAAAGAGTCCATCATAGCTTCACCCAACTGTCGACTCATCAAGCGGATCACATCACCCATGCGTTTCTTTTCACTTGCATTGGCCACACGAGTCAATTTTGCACCACGTAAATAAGCATAATTCGTTGCACCTCCCGCTTTATTGATTAAGTCCGAAAGACGTTCTTCACGACTGGTCATTGCATAAGAGCCTCCGAACAGAATTTCACCTTCAACAACCACATTCTGTTGAGCTTGATAACCTGGACTACGACGTACATAAACTTCATCATAAGGTTGAAGTACGAAGCCAGGGGTTCCATCTACAATAAAACCTTCTTTTAGGGAGAATGTATATATCTGGCCGATAGTATCGTTATCGACTGTACTACGAGGATTCTTAATTCTACGGGATACATCTACACGAACTACAGAAGCGGCTTCACGTAATCCACCTGCTTGAATAATCAAGTCTTCAAGGGTCATGTTATCCGCATAAGGATAAGAATCCGGTTTGGCTACTTCACCGTGGATTACGACGTTGCCTCTGTCTTCCAGGTCATGAATACTCGGAATATAAAGGATATCGTTTTTCATCAGGATGATGTTTTGGGAAGTACCGTCCATGATGGCTTTAATGTCTACTGGAACAACTTCGGTAGTCAGATCTTCACGCTGGCGGTAGAGAACGGCACGGTTCAAGAAGGCATCACCGGTCAGACCTTGGGCTTCGTTTACCAGTTCACGGACTGTATTCAGTTTTCCATTCAACTGGTAGATGCCGGGACGATAAACGGCTCCACGGATTTCAAGTTTATTGATGAAGCGGTTAAGGATGGCTTCGGCGGTCACAACATCACCGTTTCTCATTTTATAGACACTATAGTCA
>CECJ01020948.1_pt1 | contig 16201 bp, 10 predicted proteins | sample 557621 | NCBI WGS metagenome assembly CECJ01 (sample SAMEA3182052, study PRJEB8094) | gut metagenome | biome: human; feature: gut; material: Stool; isolation source: human stools | place: Canada | collected 2012-03-21
GAGACAACTTAGTCCTAATTTGAAAATATTATAGCTCCAACATAATTAATACCCTTTCCATCTGTTTTTAAAGGGTGAATACTCATTTTATCGCGGCAAAATTAGTGCTTATTTTTATTTCCTCCAAAGAATAATAGACAAATTTTAGCGTTCGGTAACTATCCGAGGGAAGTTTTGCCAAGAGTTTCTGTCAAATTGCTATTTTTTACTCCCTTTATATCCCCTATCTTTGCAACATAGAAAACAAAAAGAAAGAATAGTATATGAAACTAATGAAAGGTTTATTGAGTGCCTTTGCCGTTATATTGGCAACCACAGCTTGTGCAGGCAACAGCGGAGAAAATAAAAAGAGTAATGAATCAACAAAGGAGGATAATAAAATGGAAGTAGTAGCATTAAATAAAGCCGATTTTTTAAAGAAAGTATATAATTATGAAGCCAATCCGAACGATTGGAAATTTGAGGGCAGCCGTCCTGCTATCGTAGATTTCTATGCTACCTGGTGCGGTCCATGTAAGGTGATGCACCCGATTCTGGAAGAACTTAGCAAAGAATATAGCGGTAAAGTAGATATCTACCAGATTGATGTGGACAAAGAACAAGATCTGGCAGCGGCATTCGGTATCCGCAGCATCCCTACCCTATTGATGATTCCAATGAAAGAGGAACCTAGAATCATGCAGGGAGCTATGCCCAAAGACCAGCTTAAAAAAGCAATTGATGAATTTCTTCTGAAACAAAATAACGAAGCAAAGCAATAGACTTCGACTTTTTTCTCGTCATGGCAACTGCCCTCTATTCGTCTTTTGAAGATGGATAGAGGGCTAGTTTTAGTTAAACTCATTATAGTTTCCTCTGAACACCGTCGTCACCAACGACGTAATAAACTCCATTGTCTAGCAATACAGCCCGTCCACGCTTTTTCTTCCGATTCTCTTTATTGTCAACATTAACAGCGATGACTTTACCATTATAAAAGGTTGAAATATCCTTGAAGATAGTGTGCCCCACAAAGATATGTTTTATCATATAACGATCCAACATCATTTGTAAAGAGTCTTGTGCCAACGGTTTATATTTGGGATCTTTTCTCACCAGGCCGCGATACCAGATTGGACCGTCATTACCATACAGAAAATCAGTCAATGGAGAAAGTGCCTTACGCTCTTTTTTGCTCATGAAAAGTGCCCGGCTCATTTCCTCGTTCACAGTGGGGATATTCAAGTTCTTATCATAGAATAATTTTCCTAATCCGGCATGCACATATAAATCAGTTCCAATGATTTGCATTGTATTACGTGTTGCAAGCCAACGGCCCAATTCGGTATTTGTGCCGAATAATGAGGGATATTCCACTCCCAGTTTTTCTGCCAGCAATTTATATTTATCTTTTGTATAGCGAAGATCGTTGGACAACACCAGAGCCTCATGGTTTCCCAAAAGGAAAGAGACATGACCTCCCGCTTTAGCCGCTTCGTCTTCTAATTTATAGAACAGCCAGAAGATCTGCAGTACATCCTTGCCACGGTCGAAAATATCTCCGATAATCACCAAATGATTGCTACCGAAATTCCATTGATATTTATCATTAATCACTCCGTTTCCTTGCAACAGGCTAATCACACAATCCAGCCGCCCATGAGGATCGGACATCACAAAAACTTTTTCCGGACGGGTATATTGCCACTCCGGTCTTTTCAATGGATGGAGTTTTACATCAAACGGATACCGTCCCTCATGATCCGTCACACGGAAACTGAAATCTTTAGGTAATGTCGCATAAGTCTTATCGGTAATCCGTCCTTTCTTATTGACATTAATAACCCGTGTACTACCGTCTGCCTGATAGAGTATATAGGGTCCGTCACCAGACAATTTCTCTTTTTTTTCTTTCTTCTTATCTCCTGAATGATAAGTTCCGGCCTGAATGCCGGAACTTATTAAAACGAGAACAAGAGTAGAAAGAAATAATCTCAAAAAACGAGTGCTCATATTCTTTTCTTGCTTGAAGTTTATTTTTTAATCGTTACTAATTCTCCTTCGTCATTGATGGCTTTAATATCATCTCCTTCAATAACCACAGCACGAGTCTCTTTTTCAAAAGCCTTGGGATGATTAACACAAATATCATATACCTTTTTATTATAGGTATACTTCACACGACTATTTTCCGTATGACCGATAATAATACGTTTGACATCATATTGAGCCAGAAGTTTATCTACATCCGCTTCCTTTATCGGACTGTACTCACTGCCAGTCTTAACCATTCCACGATACCACAACGGACCGTTATAACTATCACTATAAAGGAAATCGGCAATATCCGGATATTGTTTTTTCCGTTCCTCTTTTGAAAGGTAAATGCTCTTGCTCACCAGTTCATTGATTTCGGGAATCGTCTCTTCGCGTTCCATAAACACCTTACTCAATCCTGCATGAACATAAAGGTTTTCACCTACAATCTGAATGGTGTTTTTAGAACGCAGCCAGTTACCCATCACATTCGTCAGTCCCCACATCTTTCCATAGGTCATGTTCATCGCTCTTTGCGAAAGAGTGTTGTACTTGGCATACGTATATTTCAAGTTATCACGCATTATCATTTCTTCGTGATCCCCCAAGATGGTTGTCACTCTGCCACCAACAGCTTTCGCCTCAAATTCCAATTTGTATATGAGCCATAAAATAGGAAGTACGTCTGCTCCACGATCGAAAATATCACCATCAATCACCAAATGGTTACTGCCATATATCCATTCATATTTATCATTAATCACTTCCCCTGTTTTCAGAATAGCAGCAAACAAGTCGAAACGCCCGTGAAGGTCGGATACGGCAAATGTTTTAGCATACTCGGTACGGTCTTCCCATGCCGGACGTTCAAAATTCTCAATCTTATTAATGGGTACCTGAAAAAGGAGTTGATTATCATCCGAATACACATCCAGTTTCAATCCGGCCGGTAATCCGGATTCTTCACGAATGTTCAATGCATTATCTTTAGTCACTTCCAGAATTTTAAGTCTACCGTTTTCATAGAAAAGGTAAGGACCATCATTACGGAAATGAGTGATTTCAGCTATATCCGGTCCCACGGGAGTCAGATCTTCCCCGCACGAATAAAAGGCCGTGATGAACAAACCCAAAAGGAAATAGATGCTATATATCTTTTTCATAATTTCTATACGTTAATGCGTTAATTAATGCAATTCATATTCCGGATTCTGAACCATATTCTCATTGTACTCCATTTCGTGGTTAGGAACAGGAAGAACGATTTTATAATAACTCCAATCAAACTCTACCGCTTCATTGGGAACTTCGCTCAAATAATCTTCACGTATCACTTTCTTGTTATTTCTAAGTAAATCAAAGAAACGTTGTCCCTCTCCCCAGAATTCAATGCGACGCTGTTCAAGCACCAGATCCAGATTTATATCTTCATCTGCCACGGCATCCAGATCCTTACCCGTACGTGCATAAATAGGTTTCAGATACTTGCGCGTATTAGGTATATCATTCCTCTTAATCGCAGCTTCAGCCGCATTCAGATAGAGTTCCGACAGACGGAAAACCGGGATATTGGCATCTTCATACGATTTAGAACCTTGGGCCGGATATTTCAAGCAATAAGGTTTACTGCTACTTGCCGTAGACACCATCTGACTACGAACATCATCGGAATTGTCTTTCATGTAGTCTTTCCAATACTTTTCGGTAGCTATCAGATTATATTTGGTGCTAAGATAACCGATGGATGATTTTCCCGGACTATCAGTTGTCAGATTCACAATTTCGAACAACAGTTCACTATTGAACGGAGTAGCCCATATCTTGGCATATTCATCATTGGTCCACAACTTATAGCCTTGTTTTTCCGCACCTTTGATAGCTTCGGCAGCCACATCGTATGCCTCTTTGTCATTCCCCATATAGAGATAAACCCGGCTTAATAATGTCATTGCCCCCCATTTATTGATCTTACCCTCTTTCTTTACCGGACGAAGCAGCTTCACCGCATCTGTCAGGTCGTCTGTGATGGCCTTATAACATTGGGCGGTCGTATTGCGGGAAGGTTTGATATTCTTATCTTCTACCACTTTATCAATAATGGGCACAGCCAGTGATGCCCCGTTATCTTTCAGATAAGGATACCCGTAAATACGTGTCATATCGAACAGCAACAAGGCACGTATTGCCAAAGCCTCTCCTTTCAAGTCATTATAATACTCCTGCTCTGTCAGCTTCTCCAGTTTCGGAGTTGTAATTTCCCGATCGGGAACAAGCTTTATCTTTTCAATATCCCGGAATAAAATGTTCAGGTTCTTACCAATACCGTAGTACATCCCCCAGAAACCACTAGGTCCATTCGTCTTATTGTACTTGAATGTATAGAAACTGACATTGGTGCTGGAAGACTTATAAGATTTCATGTCATCTCCCCTCAAATCACCATAACAGAACATATCTGCTCCATAATAACTGGATGACTGCATACTGCTGTATGCACCGTTCAGCACAAATTCAAAATCTCTTAATTCGATCAATGAACCATCAGTTTCTATAGCTGTGGAAGATTGCAAATCCAACCAATCATTTCCGCAACTACTCAATAAGGTTGCAAAGGCACCTAAAGCTATATATTTTATCTTTTTCATACTTATTCATTTATAGATTAATGCACTTAGAATTTCACTTCCAAACCGAATGTATAAGTTCTCATCGGAGGAGTATCCCAACTAGGTGATGAACCCGATTCGGGGTCAATATAATCGTATGCCGCCCAAGTTAACAGGTTATTGCCCGATGCATACAGACGTATATTGTCTATACCCACTTTCCGGGTCCATGTCTTCGGCAGTGTAAAGCCGAAAGTCAGATTCTTCAGACGAACATAATCTCCACTGTATAAACGACGTGTGGTAGCATAATCGGTCATGGAAATTGATCTACCGACTACAAAACGTTCAATACTCGTTTCATCACCCTCCTTCTGCCAGCGTTTCCGGTAATAAATAGGAATATTCAGCGTTCCGTCGCCACCGTGTTCCAGTTTACTTGCCGAGCCGTCATAGTTCCATGCTCCAAAAGAGAAATTCACATTAAAATTCAGATCAAACCACTTATAAGAGATGCTGTTACCCAGTCCACCGGTGATAGTAGGATCGGCACATTGCAGTATCACTTTTTCCGCACTACGCGGATCTTTAGTAGTTTCTTTGTTCAGATTTCCATTTTCATCCGTCGTATTCTTATAGAACATCGGTTCACCGTCTACCGGGTCGATGCCTGCAAATTCAATCATATAATAGGTAGAATAGGGCAAACCTACCTTATGAATAGATGTTCCGCTGGTTACTTGTTTCAAATCTCCGTCCAACTTCAGGATTTTATTGGCATTATGTCCCAGATTCAAACTAGTGCTCCAACGAAAATCTTTTGTCTCGATATTAGTTGAACGAATTTCCAATTCATATCCCTTGTTTTGTAATTTACCTATGTTGGCAAGATAACTTGAGAAACCTGTTGCAAGAGATAATGGCCGGCTGTAAAGCAGATTTTTCGTTGTACGAACGTAATATTCAAATGTAACATTCAGTCTGTTGTCGAAGAATCCCAAGTCAATACCGGAGTTGAAGTTATAGTTGGTTTCCCAAGTCAGTTCCTTGTTTTCCAGTTGCGACTGCGTGATACCCGGATTATCGTTATAATTACTAGTCAGACTGCTCAATCCCATATATCCATAATAAGAAGACGGCAGAGTTCCGTTCACACCGTAAGAAACTCTAAGTTTCAAGTCACTTAACCAGTTCTGAAGAGGTTTCATAAAACTCTCGCTACTCACTCTCCATGCACCGGACAATGACCAGAAATTTCCCCAACGATTCTCTCTTGCCAATCGCGAACTTCCGTCTGTTCTCCAACTCGCTCCCAGATAGTATTTGTTGTCATAATCATAGTTGGCACGTGTAATATAAGAGACAATACGCGTCGTACTGTTAGAACCTCCCATACTCTGATACACTACACCATTGTTGACTTCCGGTTTATCCCAGCGTGCAAAATTAGAGATAGTAGTTCCCAGTCCATCCGACTCCTTACTGTTGATTTCATAACCAGCCAAAAGGTCCAGATTATGTTTTTTCTTGATCTTTGTCTGATAAGTCAGAATATTAGACCATGTCATATTGGTAATATCATTATAATCTTTGCTGAAACGTCCGTTATCATCGTCACCGTCACTGGTACGCGGGTCTTTCCATGCACGAGACTTGTTCATCACAAAATCATAACTGAATGTAGACGCAAACTTGATTCCTTTCCAAATATCGAATGATGCATATACGGTATTGAAAGAACGGGTCGCATATTCTCTCTTAAAATTATAAGAATTTGATAACATCGGATTACGGTCATCCAATTTGATTAATGCACGGTTCCAGGTACCGTCTTCATTCCATATAGGGTCAGACGGTGTGGCTCCATTACGCGTACCGTAAATTGGAGAAGTATACGATGTCCCTTCCGAATAAGTATCCTGATTCACTTTGGAGAACTGTATCTTTGCACCGATATTCATCCATTTAGCCATCTGATAGTCTACATTCAAACGTGCAGAAATACGTTCCAGACCGGAGTTTATCGTAACACCATCCTGCTTCATATAGCCGATGGACGTATAGTATTTAATCTTTTCCTGTCCGCCGGAAGCTGAAAACTCGTAATTCTGGTGGCTACCGTTACGGAACAGATAATCATCCCAATTCACAAAACCACACCAAGGGATCGGTGCATACTGGTCAATATTCGAATCGGCATAAGCCCATGCTTCATTCTCGGTCATCCCCTGATGAAGTCCTACCTCATCATCGGTCTTACCACTATAAGTTAAAGCATAATTTCGAAGCCCCTCGTGGATCAGGTTACGACGTTCCTGTCCGCCCATCAATTCGCGGAAAGGCATGGCAAAATTAGAGAATCCCCAATCCGATTTCAATTTAAAGACCGGTTTACCTGCTTTTCCTTGTTTCGTAGTAATAATGACAACGCCATTTGCTGCACGTGAACCATAAAGTGAAGCAGCAGCGGCATCCTTGATAACAGTGATGCTTTCAATATCCGATGTATTCAAGGTAGACATTACATCCAAACCGGAATCACTACCAGATGCACCAATATTACCCGACAATACGGGAACACCATCCACTACATACAGCGGAGAATTGGAGGCATTGAACGAACCCATACCACGGATACGGATGGACGTTGACGAACCCGGTATACCCGAACCGGTATTTACGCTGACACCGGGAGCCGCCCCCTCCAACATCTGTTGGAAAGATACATTAGGCACATCTTTCACAGCATCTGTCTTTACGATACTGGCAGAACCTGCATAAGCCGATTTCTTGAAAGTACCATATCCCGTTACAATTACTTCGTCCAACAGGTTATTATCCACTTTCAGGATTATGCTCATCGGCTTGCCGGGAGTTGCAACTACCTCCTGTGACGCATAACCGATATAAGAAACCATCAGAGTCACTTTCTTGTCTGTAACTTCCAGATGGAAATTACCATCCATATCAGTCATCATACCGTTAGTTGTACCTTTCACGATGACATTAGCTCCGATTATCGGCTCTCCACTATCTTCAATTACTTTCCCTGTAATCGTATATTTCTCACGTGCAACAGTTTCCGTCCTAACGGGTTCAGCCTTACGGATGGCAATTACTCCATCATGAACCGTATAAGTCAGTCCGCTATTTCGCAGGCATTTGTTAAGCACTTCAGAAATCAGTTCATTCTTCACATCCAGATTTTCCACTCTGACTTTCTTTGCATCATTTGTGCTGTAGATAAAGGTAAAGTCCGTTTGTTTCTGAATTTCCCAAAGAACTTCATTCAGTGTTACATTTCTGAATTTGGCTGTAACCGTGGTCTGTGCGAATACAGATGCGCGCATCAGCCCTGAAGTCGTAATACAGAGAAAAAGGAACATCATACAAAGACGTTTTCCATATTTCCCAAATCTGGCAACATTACGTAGTTTTTCCATAAAACAGGGATTAATGATTAGTGAATATTTTGATAGTTTTTCCTTCTACTGTGACAGTTACTCTACCCGTTTGCTCCAACAATTTCACCAATGGGGTAATCTCATTATAGCGGTTAACATAGCAACCGAAGCGTAACTCTTTCGTCGCCTCATTCTCATAGACTACATCCATATCATACCATCTGGCAAGAGTTTTCATGATGTCGTCCAATCGCTGGTCCTTGAAATTGATCTTTCCATGTATCCATGAAGTATAAAATGCAGTATCTACATTGCGTACATTGATCTGGTTGCTGCCCGGAGTAATACAAGCCTGTTCCGATGGTTTCAGAATCCGGTTGCTTCCATTTTCAGTCTGTACTTTTACCGAACCGCTGACAAGTGTAGTTTGATATTCTTCGTTTGCGTAAGCTGATATATTAAAAGTAGTTCCTAATACTTCTATTTTCATCCCTTTGGTTTGTACAATAAAAGGCTGTCCGGTTTTGCTTACTTCGAAATAGGCCTCTCCCTCCAATTCTACCAGACGGCAATCCTGTGCAAACTGAACAGGGAAACGGATGGAACTCATAGAATTCAACTGTACTTTACTTCCATCGCTCAACGTCAGCTGATATTCACCACCACGAGGAACGTTTACCTTATTATATGCAAGTTTTTCGGATGTCCGGGCGGGAGCCTGCTGATAATTCAATGCTGTAGAATCCACCTGAATGACTGTACCATCTTTTTCTTTCAATTCCACGCCGGAGGTAGACTTCAAATCAATTGCTTCTCCATTATCCAGAATAAGAACGGCTTTCTTACCACCCGGAACAATTTGTTTCGCTACTTGAGATAACGGCTGGGGTTCATTACCGCTCTTATATATTGCCACAGTAGCAATAACCACCGGAAAAATGAAAATAGCAGCATATTTACATATATTCAGTATCCGATGTCTGAACCGATGGCGTTGGATTTTTCTTTGCACTCCCTCCCATCCGTCCTCTGTATGGAAAGTTTGCCGCTTCTGCATATTCTGCTTTATGTTCTCTTCCTTGCAGATTTCCCGAAAAAGGCGTTCGTTTTCGGGCGATTCATTTCTCCACCGGGTCAGTTCTGCCTGTTCTTCTTCCTCGATTTCATCAGATAAGTATCTGGCAATGAGTCTTGCAATATAGAAATGTTGGTTTATCATAATTCACATGTTTTAATCGTTGTTTATACTAAAACAGGTGAATTGAAAATCAGGGTGTATTAAAAATGATTTTTTTTAAAAGAAACTATAAAAAGTAAAAAACCAGGTAGTAATAGTCTTTCAAATATACGCGTAATTTACGGTAGGCAATCTTTTTCTGGGAGTGTACCGTTTCGCCGGAAATATTCAGTGTTTCAGCAATTTCCGGATTGCTTTTTCCCTCAAGTGCCAGTTGCATAATGCTTTTCATCTGCGGTGGCAGTTTTTCAATGGCATCCACTAATATCCGGTAACTTTCTTCTGCTATGACCTTGTCTTGGAAAAAAGAGTCTTTACTCATTTCCTGAACTTTCTGTGCATACTCGTTCATGACCTTGGTATGTTCCAGTTCATTTAAAGATTTATTGCGTACCGACGTATAGAGGAATGATTTAATCTGATGCACATACATGAAATCATCGCGCAACTGCCACAACTTCACAAAACACTCCTGAACAATATCAGCCGCTAATGCATCATTTTCGACATACTGATTAGCAAACATACATAAAGATATGTAATATTTGTCGAATATAGAACGAAACTGCGTCTCATCAGTTAACTTAATACTAATATAGTCTGTTGTGCCAATCACGTATTCTTTATTTTGGTTACAAATATACCATTTGAAAATTATGTAACCAAACAAAAATGAAAAATCACAATCTTTGTTTCATTACAAAACCCTCAAAGAAGTCGTCCCGATAACTATTACCGATAGCAATTTCATACGATTTTATAAATATATCATTATTGTCAAATGACTCGATGTGATCGGTATTGACGATATAGGATTTATTCACCCGCAAAAAAATAGATTTTGGTAATAAATCGAATATGGCTTTCAGGCTCATGCGAGTAATGATACGCTGGTCGTTCAGTTGAAGAATGACGTAATCTTTCAATCCCTCAATAAAGAGAATATCGGAGAAATTCACCTTGAAATACCGGCGCTCTGCCTTTACAAAGAAATATTCAGCGGCAACAATCGTTTCGATAGCTTCTTTTTCTTCTTTCAATAATAGAGAATGATAGGATAACGCTTTATCCACCGCCTTTTGAAAACGTTCCGCTTCGACAGGCTTAATCAGATAGTCGATTGCATCTACTTCATAGCTATCCAACGCATATTCTGTATAGGCTGTGGTGAAAATAACCAGTGTCTTTTTGGAAATTGTACGGGCAAACTCTATTCCTGTAATCCCAGGCATCTGAATATCCAGAAAAACCAGATCGACTCCCTGTTGCTCCATAAAGTCGGAAGCAGTTGCAGCACTGTTAAAACTGCCTATCAACTGGAGGTTATCGGATTCTTCTATCAATAACTTCATGGCCTCACGTGCCAAGGGTTCATCATCTACAATGATACAATTCATAATGTTATACTTAAAATTACAAAATAGAGATTTTCATCTTCTCTTTGTTCCAACTTATAATGTTCAGGATACAGTAATCCTAACCTACGCTGGATATTGGCAAGTCCGATTCCACCGACTTTACCCTGCTGGACTGCAACAGCCGGTTTAGAATTCTCACACCGGAAATCCAGTCGGTGAGCATCCACCTTAAAAAAGACATGGACATACGAAGAATGCTCACTATCAAAACTATGTTTCACCGCATTTTCCACAAAAGGAATGAATAACAAAGGCTGAATCCAAATGGAATCCACTTCTCCCTCCTGCCTCAACGTAAACTGGAAATTGTCACGGCGTATCTTTTCCAAATTCAGATAGTCATTCAGGAAACGGATATCCGAAGCCAATGAAACTCTTTCACGCGAACTGTCGTTAATCTGATACCGTAGCAAATCTTCCAGTTTAAAAAGTACTTTGGAAGCTTCTTCCGGATTTCTCTTTATCAGGACATTGGCATTATTCAGCATATTGAAAAGAAAATGCGGGTTAATCTGATTCTTCAGAAATGTCAGTTCGGATTGCAAAGTAGTGGACTCGAGTTCGTCAATACGCAGATTATAACGCAACCAATGGGTAAACAAGGATATGGCTGCCGAACCTGCGGTAACAAAACCGATGGTCAGTATCCCCGAAAAAGTATTAATGAAAGTAGCGAATCTGCCAGGATCTTTTCCGGGCAGAATTACTTCAAAGAGTAATCCCTGGGTGACTGAAAGGAAGACGATGACTACCAAATTCGTCAGGACAGCCGCCAGGACATAGTGCCCCAAACGGTTCTTCAACAGAAAACAGGGTACTAATATATACAGGTTCATATAGATTACCGTATTAATGGAAACAAAATATGCCAGGAATCCACCAAAACGCCGCCAAAAAGAAACTGACTGCAAAGGTTCGTACCAAAAGACATTAATAGTCATCAAAAGAACTATTATTTGCAGTAACAGATGTCTACATGTCCGGTAATGAGGACTTAACAGAAAAGCTGTGACACTTTTATCTTCCATTCTTCTATGTTCTGTATTCAGGTTCATACTTCACCTCCTTTCAATTCCAACCAGATGCTTTCTGTCGTCAGGAATAGTCTGTAACGATTGCCATATAATAAGTTCAGTCTTTGGCGGATTCTTTCAAGTCCTTTATCTTCCAAAAGATTCACTTGTAGGCAAAGACAAGTGAATATAATTGTGTTCTCTTCTACTTTCAAATGGATTTTGAGAGAAACAGGGATTGATGTTCGCTGTTCGTTGATTGATTTTACAATATATTGCACAAATGGAATGAAAAGCAAGGGTGGAACCAGTGTTCTATTTACTTCTCCATCCGCAAGCAGTTCATAATTGAATTGTGCCTGAGAATTCTGTTCCAAGGTCAGGTAATTATTCAGGAAATTAATTTCACTACTAAGCAATACCTTTGTTCTGCTGCAATCATATAGCTGATAGCGAAGTAGTTGACTTAATTTCATCAGCATCTTCGAAGCTTTTTCCGGTTCGCTCAATGTCAGTTCCCCCGAATGATGCAATGTTTTGAAAAGAAGTTCGGGGCTGACTTGTTCTTTTAGCTGTTCCACTTCCGAAAGAACGTGAACCTTTTCCATTTGTGAGACACGTTGATGATCTATCATCCATTCTTTCAGGAGAACGGTCATTGTTCCTCCTATCATGCAGAGTGTGGACAACATGAAAGAAGATATATAATCCATCACTATAGGTATGGAGAAATAGGAGGCACGTTCGTAAAATTCCGGCCAGCAGGAATAAGATACATATTCCGTTGCCATTTGTATTGCCAGGGCAAGCATCATTGCTACTGAAAGTAAGGATATGTAGGTTAGATAGCGTCTTTTCAGCAAAAACTTTGGAAAGAGCCAGAAAAGATTCAGATAAATAACTCCTATATAAGTCAGTAGATATAAGAAAGTGAATGTATAAATCCATCCTCCCAATATATCCCGATAATCGAGGAATATAATAAAAACCTGATTGAATGATATGGTAGCCAACACCATAATAAGCACCAGATAACGCGCCCATCGAAGTTCCGGACTAACGAGGAATCGATATAATAAAGTAGATTTATTGTCTGTTGTTATTGTTTCAGCCATCGTGTATTTAATCAGGGAAGATGTTTTATCTCCGGGGACGAAGATAAAACATTTTTCCGGTTGGACTTCTATATCGGTTATTTAAAATTCAAGTTTATAACTCACATTTGTCAATGTTGTAGAACCGTCACTAACATCAATTTTTCCAGTTTTCACATTATATTCATGTCCATAGTGTTCTTTCGCACCGGTAAAATTAAGTCCTTTCACTGCAAACTCATGAGAGACTTTCTTCTTGTTGATGCGGTAACTCACGGTATAGTTGCCGATAAGCATGGGAGAATACTGTTTAGAAAATGCTTTCGTTTCGTCATATTGCACCTCTTTATCAGGATGATTCATCGTTGCTTCCCTGTCAATCGGAGAATACCGGTCACCTCCTTGTAAGGTCAATTTCAGATTGATGCTAAGAATATTCTGTCTGTTACGTCCCAGCATCCATTCCTTTCCAATCAGTCCGTTGATGACATAATTCCGATTAAACTTCGTATTGTACCACACACCGTCTCCGCCCCGGTAGCGGGAATCGAAAAGAGAACCGGAAATCATGTAATAGAGCCCTTTTTCCAGGAAACGTTCTAAAGTGATGTCAATACCGATGTTGCGTCCTCTTCCTTTATTAACCAATGCGTCTTCCACATAGAAATCAGAACGGTTGAGTACGGAATAAGAGCTGTCAGCCATCACAGGCACATCATGGAGAAATTGGATATAAGGTTCTATTTTCAGATTCATGCGATCGGATATTTTGTATCCAAAAGATAACATGACGTGCTGCGCTTTGGTGAAATCGAGTTCCTTGTTGACGGATTTGTCTCCTGTACTTTTCGTTTTCACAAAATAGACGTCCATTTTCTCCATGCGACTGTACATACCATAAGCCAGTGCAAAAGTTGCTTTCGGAGTAGCTTGCCATTTCAAACCAATACGGGGTTCAACAGACCATTTATTATTCAGAGTCAGAAATTGCCCGTAAATACCGGCATTGAGCGTCCAGCGTTCCGTCAATCCTACAGAAGAACTATTGTAGGCAGATATCAGACTCGTATTACCTTTTCCTTGAGATACGGTTTCCAGTGATTCGGCTTCATAAGGAGCAATGGCAAGATTCATTTGATAGAACATGGCATTATACGTAAATCCTGTCTTATTAGTAAAACGGTTACTGAATTTACGGTTAAAAGTCGAAGTTAGTATTAAGTTAGTATGTTTTGAGTTAAGATCCATGTAGGGGGTGGATTCCAAAGAGTGGTTAAACATGGTTGCTCCACCGTCCAGTTGCGAATAAGTACCGGCAATAGTGGTTTTCAGTGATGCGTCATTGTTGAAGAAATAACGGTGGCTGATACCTCCGGCAGCCATATACTGTTTGTCTTTTGATTCGCTACGGTCGCTCATATATTCCCATTTATCCGTATTCTTTTCAAAATCACTGCCGAATTTATCAATCAGGCTGGTTCCCCAGACAGAGAATGTTCCTGCTTTCTGTGTCGGGAAATTCAGTTTGAAGTTCAAGTCCTGATAGTCCATCTTTCCGCCCTCCAAGTTCAGAAGTCCTGTTGTGGAATACCGATAATTGAAAATATAGGATGCTTTGTGCTTCTTGCTTAACGGTCCTTCGGAAGCTACATCAATTCCCATGATGCCCACTTGAAGCGTATTCTCATTCTTCTGGTTATTTCCATTACGCAATTTCATATCAAACACACCAGATACCGCATTTCCATATTCTGCCGGAAAAGCTCCGGTAAAAAAATCGGAATTACCCAATACCTGCGAACTAAGAGATGAAAGTATCCCTCCGCCCAATGTGGCAATATCCGCAAAGTGATTCGGGTTCGGAATTTCAACGTCTTCCAATCGCCACTGCAACAGATGGGGAGCATTGCCATGAATGGATATTCCATTGGAAGATACACTGGGGGCCACTCCGGCAAAGGAAGATACCAAACGGGCAGGGTCGTCAAAACCTCCGGCATAGCGGCTCGCTTCTTCCACACTCAACATACGGGCTCCAGTAGTAGCCATCTTATTCATCGCTTCCTCTTTATTGGTCCTGGCACGAATCACTACTTCATTGAGTTCGTTTACACTTTCTTTCAAAGGAATTTCCAGATAAACCTCCTTGGCGGAAGTTACCAGTATCTCTCTGAAAATACCCGGTTCATATCCCATAAAGGCTGCCTCTACCGTATGCCGTCCAACAGGAACCTGTGGTATGCTGAAACGCCCGAGACTGTCTGTTATCGTACCTGTTCCCTCTTTTTCGGATAATCTCACCGTTGCATACGGTATCGGGTGTTTTGAATCCCCGTCAATAACCATTCCCCGGATTGTCTGTACCGGCCGACCTTTTCTCTGCGGTGTCTGACTAAAAGCCACTGCGGATACCAACAAAGCAACCAACAAAAGTATCCACCCGCCATAACGATGTGTTTTTCGGGTTAACTCTTCACCAAGAACTCTTTCAAAGGTTTTGAGTACTGTGCTGCATTCATCTGCGGAGATACCCGACTGAATAGATATTTTTTCTAATAATCTAGTTTTATTCATCTTCATGATTTTATTCTGTTTTTATTTCGTCACGAAGATAGAGTATAGAAGATTGCCGATTTTTGAAATGAGACGAATACATCCCGTTTGTAGACAAAACACAAAATTGGTAAGACGAAAAATCATCCGAACTATGGAATTTCACTTAAAGAAGAAGCTCTTTTTAAAAGACACATCACTTTCAGAACGATTTATATCCTCTAAAAGTGATGTGACTTTTTTTAATAGCACACGCCAACCTACCCTAAAAAGTCGGTCTTATCTTTATCCGTGATCTCCCGAATTACTTTACATGGCACTCCTGCAGCGATTACATTTTCCGGCACATCCTTAGTCACTACACTTCCTGCTCCGATTACCGAATTTCTCCCAATGGTAACACCACCCATAATATGAACGCCTGCACCAATCCAGACATTATCCTCTATTACAATCGGATGTGCATAGCAACCTCCCATAATGCGTTCCCGGGCATCAAGTGCATGATTTGCTGTGTACAATCCCACACGTGGTCCCAACAATACATTATCCCCTATTGTAATAAGATTCCCATCCAACATGATGCAATCAAAATTAGCAAAGAAGTTGTTTCCTATAGTGATATTAAATCCAAACTCACACCGGAAATTGGGTTCGAAGTGAACATTCTCCCCAATGCCTTTCAACAAATTGCGTAATAATGCTTCACGAACCTCTTTGGGTTTTCCATAAGTAGAGTTATAATCATTAGTCAGAAAAACGACTTGTTCTCTTCTCTGAACCAGTTCTGTAGACAAATCATTATACATAGTCCCCGACAACATTCTTTCATACAATTCTCTATTTTCCATATCTATATC
>CECJ01019299.1_pt1 | contig 15471 bp, 7 predicted proteins | sample 557621 | NCBI WGS metagenome assembly CECJ01 (sample SAMEA3182052, study PRJEB8094) | gut metagenome | biome: human; feature: gut; material: Stool; isolation source: human stools | place: Canada | collected 2012-03-21
GATCAAGGGCACGACCGAGGAGAACGCCGTATCGACGATGGCCGTGCGGTCGATGGCCAAGGCGTATTACACGACCGACAACATCGGCCACTACGGACTGGCATTCCCCTATTACACGCACTTCACCTCGCCCATCCGCCGCTACCCCGACATGATGGTCCACCGCCTGCTGGCGCGCTATCTCGCCGACGGCAAGGCGGCCGACAAGGCGATGCTCGAAGATTTGTGCTTCCGCGCTTCGGAACGCGAAGTCATCGCCGCCGAAGCCGAGCGCGCGTCGATCAAGTACAAGATGGTCGAATTCATGAAGGAGCGCATCGGCGAAGAGTTCGAAGGACATATTTCGGGACTCACCGAGTGGGGAATCTATGTCGAGCTGGACGAGACCCATATCGAGGGCATGTCGTTCCTGCGCGACATCGACGGCGACTTCTTCCAGTTCGACGAGCCCAACTACCAGATCATCGGCCGCTCGACGGGCCGCCGCATGACGCTGGGCGACGCCGTGCGCATCCGCGTCAAACGCGCCGACCTGCAGAAACGCCAGCTCGATTTCGAGGTGCTGCTCGACGGACTCCGCACCCCGGCGCCCGCCGAAGGGCAGGGACCGCAGGTACGCCGCAGCAACCGCCGCAAAAACCGATAGGCCGTGCAGCGCATCTACGACAAATGCCGGCGGCGGGAGCCGCTCTCGCGCGAAGAAGCCTACCGGCTCTACGACGAAGCCCCGCTGCAGGAGCTGGCGCTGGTGGCCGACGAGGTGCGCCGCGCCGTGGTTCCCGATCCTCAGGTCGTGACGTGGCAGATCGACCGCAACGTCAACATCACCAACGTCTGCATTTCGGGCTGCAAGTTCTGCAACTTCCACTGCAAACCCCACCAGACCGACCGGGCGTTCATCACCACGATGGAGCAGTACTGCGAAAAAATCGACCGCACGCTCCGTCTGGGCGGCGACCAGCTGCTGTTGCAGGGCGGCCTGCACCCCGGACTGAAGATCGACTTCTACGAACGGCTGTTCAGCGGGTTGAAATCGCGCTACCCTTCGCTGCGGCTGCATGCGCTGGGCGCGCCCGAAGTGGCGCATATCGCCCGCATAAGCGGGCTGACGACGCTCGAAACCCTGCGCCGCCTGATGGCCGCGGGACTGGATTCGCTGCCGGGCGCAGGAGCCGAGATACTCGATTCAGACGTGCGCCGGGCCATCTCCCCCGCCAAACCCTCGGTCGAGAAGTGGCTCGACGTGATGCACGAAGCCCACTGCCTGAATCTGCCGACCTCGGCGACGATGATGTACGGGCACGTCGAGACGCCGCACCAGCGCATCGACCACCTGTTGCGCATCCGCGACCTGCAGACCCGCTGTCCCGAAGGCAATTACGGCTTCATCGCCTTCATTCCGTGGATTTTCCGTTCGACGGGCACCGAGCTGGAACGGCAGGGCGTGGAAACCCGCTTTTCGCCGCTCGAATACCTGCGCATCATCGCCGTGAGCCGGCTGATGCTGCACAATATCCCCAACATTCAGGCTTCGTGGCTCACCGTGGGCAAAGCCACGGCGCAGGCGGCCCTGCACAGCGGGGCCAACGACATGGGGTCGATCATGATCGAAGAGAACGTCGTATCGTCGGCCGGGGCGCACAACAGTTTCGACGCCGAAGGCATTCAGTCCGCCATCCGCGAAGCGGGCTTCATCCCGCGCCTGCGGGACCAGCTCTACCGGATGCGGAAGTATGCGCCGCAAACCGGGGAGCTTGCGACATCGCTTCAAGACGCCTAACGGCGCATCACGCCGCAGTGCCCAAGTGCACGCCTGCAAAACGAGTTTTCGCAAACGCACACGCTGCAAAGAAAAAGGAGATGCCGAAAAGCATCTCCTTTTTCATAATCCACGTCTCCGGACACGGAGCCAAAGTCCCGCAGAACGCCATAAGGCCAAGTGCAGGAAGAGGGTTGAAAAATCCCGCCCCGCTACTCGATCACGGCCGCCCAGCCGCCGTTGCGAACCATCTCCACCTTCACGACGGTCGAAGCGTCCACCTCGCGCACCCGTTTTCTGTAGTCCGTGGCCTGCAGGTCGGCATTCACCCCGTCCTCGAACGAAATCATCGTAAAGGTACGGCCCGCAGGCAGGAAGTCGAGCGCGATTTCGGTCGTATAGGGCCGGTCGTTCGTAATGCCGCCGACGTACCACTTGTCGCCCTTGCGGCGCGCCACGACGACCTCCCGGCCGCATGCGGCGCGCAGGACGCGCAGGCTGTCCCACGTGGTGGGCACCGCGGCCAGAAACTCCGTGCAGGGATGCTCGCGGCGGTAGAGCACCGGATTGTCGGCGAGCATCTGCAGCGGGCTTTCGAAAACCACGTACAGCGCCATCTGATAGGCGCGCGTCCCCGTCCCCATCGGATTGGCCCCCGTCGAACGGTTGTCTTCGGGCTGCGCCGAGAACATCGAGCCGGGCGTGAAGTCCATCGGTCCTACGGCATTGCGGATAAAGGGCAGCCAGTTGCTGTTTTCGGGCTTGCAGCGGGCCCCCTGCTCCATGCCGAGCACCCCCTCGTAGGTAAGCAGGTTGGGATAGGTGCGGTAAAGCCCCTTGGGTGTATAGGAGCCGTGCATATCGACGAAAAGGCGGTGCCGGGCTGCGCACTTCATCACCCGTTCGTAATAGCCGACCATCCACTGGTCGCTGCGGTCCATGAAGTCGATCTTCACTCCGGGAATCCCCCACTCCTCCAGCGTCGCGAAGAGCCGGTCCATATCCTTCTCGACCGCCAACCACGTCAGCCAAAGTACAATCTGCACGTTGCGCTCCCGGCCGTAGGCGATCAGCTCCTGCAGATCGAGATCGGGATTGGGATGGAAGACGTCGGTCGTCGAAGCCGACCAGCCCTCGTCCATGATGATGTAGGGAATACCGTATCGGGCAGCGAAGTCGATGTAGTAACGGTAGGATTCGGTATTGCGCCCGGCCCGGAAATCGACGCCCGTCAGGCGCATGCCGTTCCACCAGTCCCAGCTGACCAGTCCCGGTTTCACCCAATCCCAGTCGGCGTCGGCCGCAGGTTCGGCGAGCAGCCAGACCAGCTCGTTCTCGATCAGGGCGGCGTCCTTTTCCGCAACGACCGCCACACGCCACGGGAAGGTGCGCGTCCCTTGGGTGCGGGCGATATACGGCTCCTCCGCGACGATCTTCAGACTGCGGTCGCCGGCGGGGGCATACTCCTTGGGCACACGCGGAAACAGCGATTCGAAGCCGCCCGCGCCGTCGCCCCGGACGAACATGCAGGGGTAATCGCGCACGTCGGATTCGGCCAGCAGCACTTTCTTACCGCCGGGCATGCCGACCAGCACAGGCAGGTAGCTCATACGGTCCGCCGAATCGTATTCCGCCGTCGCCACACGGGTATAAGGCTCCTCGTACATCGACCGGAAACCGTCCACCTCGGAAAGCCACGCTTCGCTTCCGGCGGGAAATCCCAGCCGGCACGCCTCGCCCATGACCTCGACCTCGCCCGGAAGCGACGTCACGAAACGGTAGGCCGCACCGTCGTCGAACAGCCGGAACTCCACGGCGTAACCGCCTGCGAAATTGAGCCGCACGGCATTGTAACGGTTGCGCACCGAAGCGTTCTTGGTCGGATTACGCCGTTCGAGCACCTCGTCGACCGACGAACGCTTCACGCTCCGCAGGCGGGGCTTTTCGCCCAGCGTCCTGTCGGCAAGCGTCAGTGACAGCGTACAGTTTTCCAATATCTTGTCCTCCCCGGACCAAAGGCCGTAAGTGATCCGGTCCGAGACATCGACCGCAAGTCGGAGATTTCCGCCGGGCGACGCGGCCTCGACGGTTTTGGCCTCGGCGGCGCAGGCCAGCGTCAGCGCGCACAACAGCGTGAATAATCGTTTCATCATCATTCGGGATTAGCGGAACGCCATAAAAAAAGAGGGCCGCAGTCAGACCGCGGCCCTTCGGAAATTAACCTATTTAACCTCTATCGAATTCAGCAGATCGGTCTTGCCCTCGTTCACCAGCTTGAGAATCAGTTCGCCGAACAGCGTGTTCTGCCATGCGAACCACGAGCGGGTGAAGTCCGCGGGATCGTTCACGTTGAACGACTCGTGCATGAAGCCCGTTCCGGCGTCGGTGGTCATCAGCATCTCGACGCAGCGTTTGATCTCGGCGTCGTCCTGCGACGTGAAAGCCTTCATCATGATGCTCATCGGCCATGCCATGTCGTAACCGATATGCGGACCGCCGATGCCCTCGCCCGCCGTACCGCGGAAGAAGTAGGGATTCGCCTCGCTCCACACGAAACGGCGCGTATTCTGGTAGATCGGATCGTTCACGTCCATATCGCCCAGATAAGGCATCGCCAGCAGGCTCGGCACGTTGGCGTCGTCCATCAGGAAGCGGTTGCCGAAACCGTCCACCTCGAATGCGTAGATCGTGCCGAATTCGGGATGGTTGTAGGTCGCATACTTCTTGAGCGCGGTCTCTACCTCGGCGGCCAGCGCGGTGCACTCGGCGGCCAGCGCCGGCTCGTCGTTCACCTCGGTCAGAATCTCGGCGGCCTTGCGCAGCGAAGTCACGGCGAAGAAGTTCGACGGCACGAGGAACAGGAACGTCGTGGCGTCGTCCGAAGGACGGAACACCGAAGCGATCAGCCCCACGGGGTTCACCGGATTGCCCTTGCCCGCATTGCAGACCGTGTCGAGCTGACGGTCGGTCACACGCATGAAGGTGTAGGGACCCAGTCCCTCCTTGCGCTGCTGCTCGCGGAAGGTCTTCAGGATATTCTTGATGGCGGCCATCCAGTGCTCGTCGAAAACCGAAGCGTCGCCCGTCGTCAGCCAGTACTGATAAGCCAGCCGCAGCGGGTAGCAGAGCGAGTCGATCTCCCACTTGCGCTCGTGGAGTTCGGGGCGCATCTCGGTCTGGTCGCTCATCCACTGGTGGTCGGGATTCGGATCGTAGGGATCGAGGAATGCGTTGGCGTAGGGATCGAGTTCGATGCACTTGAACTGGCGGCGGATAACGCCCGCCAGCATGCTGCGCAGGTGCTCGTCCTTATTGGCCAGCTGGAGATAGGGCCACACCTGCGCACCGGAGTCGCGGAGCCACATGGCATGGATATCGCCCGTATAAACGATCGTATCGTCCTTGCCGTTGGCGTCCTTGCGGGCGCGGACCGTCGTGTCGAGCGTATTGGGGAAGCAGTTCTCGAACATCCACGCCAGCTTGGCGTTGGTCAGCACACCCTTGATGCGGGCGATCTCCTGTTCCACGGCTTCCGAGCGGAACAGACGTTCGGCTTCGGCGGGACGGTTCGTCGCGGCATATGCGGCCGGCGTCTGCGCTTTGGTCTTCTTGCCGGGCTTGGCCATACGCGTATTGTCGGCAGGCATCGGAGCTGCGGCTTCGCGCGCAGCGGGCTGCGGGGCTTCGGCGGGAGCGGAAAGGCTCACCGTGCGGGCCGAGACGCCCTCTGCGGCGCACACCACGGCGGCCGCAAGGCAGATGTTAAGGATTTTCTTCATTTTCATTTTGTTGCAATGTGTAAGTTGAGTATGGTTATTTTGTCTGGTCCAGTTTCACGCCGCTCATGCGTCCGTACATCTCGGCCATGGCGCCCTGCGTCAGCAGCCACTTCTCGGACTGCTTGTCCGCCCCCGTAAAGTCGGTCTCGAACAGCCCCTGCGCATCGCGGGCATGCTCCCACGCATAGTCGAGCGTGCGCTGCACGTCGCCGAGGTAAGCCGCATTGCCGTCGATGGCGTAGAGTTCGGCCAGTCCGCGCACCATCACCGCCGAGAACCACACGTTGCCCTTGTTGATGATGCGGAAGGTCTCGCCGCCTTGGGGCGTGAACTCCCCGAAGAAGCGGTCGTAGCAGGCCGCCGCCGTACGCTGGGCGTCTTTCAGGTAGCTTTCGTCGCCCGTCGCCTTGTAGAGCAGCGCCCCGGCCTGCACCATCTGTCCGCTGTTGTAGGCGAACTTCGCGCGGCCGATCCTGCCGTCGAGGCCGATGTTGTCGAAATAAAGGCCGTCTTCGGGATCGAGCAGGTGTTTCTTGGTCCAAGCGTAGAGCGCCTTGCCCTGCGCGAGATAGCGTTCGTCGCCCGTGGCGGCGTAGAGTTTCAGCGCGTAGACCGTACCGGGAGCGTTCGAGCAGGTATTCTTCGAATGTTTCTGCTGTTCGCACCAGTAGATGCCGCCGCCCAGCACGTCGTCCGTGCCGCTCTCGATGAATTTCCAGATCATCTCGGCTTCGGCGAGGTACTTTTTGTCGCCCGTGGCTTCGTAGATATCGCAGAAATCAATGCCCAGCCAGACATTGTCGTCGTAAAAGCGGTCCGAAGCGGAGGCCGTATTGATATAGGAGGCATAGGCCGCGGGCATGCGCGTCGTGTCGAGGTATTCGGCCAGCCCCGGCAGTACGCGCCCGTCGAGCACGCTGCGGTACGACGCGTCGGCTTCGAGAATCGTATTCACGGCCGAGAGGGTTCCCGAAAAGGGCCAGAGGTAGGAATAGGGATTGGGGCGCGCCTGATCCGCCGAAGCGAGGTAGCTCGCCGTATAATCCACATTGAACGGATAGTTCTCGCGCAGCAGGCGGTTTTCGGCCACGCCGTAATGCGCGTATATCGAATCGAGCGTCGCCTTTGCGCGATCGAGATTGCGGGCGTCGCACGCCGCGCCGCCGTTGTTGCAGCAAGCCGCGAAAACAGACGCGGCAAAAGCCATAATAAGCAGTTTCTTCATCATTTATCGGTTATTTTGCAGGCAATACGGTTGTATACCATGTTTTCTGAACGCCGAGCGCCCGGTTGATGCCTTCGACGACCAGCGACTCCATCCGCAAATAGCCGGAAAGAACCGGATGACAGCCGTCTTGGGAGAGCTCTTCGGACATTCCGCCGCTGCCGTTATCGAGCGCCCGATGGTAATCCACATAGGGAATCTTCTGCTCCGCGGCATAGCGTTCCAGCATCGTATTGAGTCGTCGGACCTCCTCGGCAGGCTCCATTTCGGGCCGCCACGAGAAGCGGTCGCAGGGCAGCAACGAACAAAGCACCACCTTGATCCCGTTGTAGCGGGCCAGATCGCACATCGAGACGATGTTGCCGAAGACGTTTTCGAGTTCTATGGGGCCGTTGTTCCGCGCGATGTCGTTGATGCCCGCCAGAATGACCACGACTTGGGGTTTCAGGTCGATCACGTCGCTGCGGAAACGGGCGAGCATCTGGACGGTCGTCTGCCCGCTGATACCGCGGTCGAGGAAACCGTTCTGTTCGAAGAAATCGGGATCGACGCGAATCCAGCTGTCGGTGATGGAATTGCCCATGAAGACCACCTCGACGGGCCGGTCCAATACGGCATTCTGAAGTTCATAACGTCCGTACTGCGCCCAGTCCACCGGTCCATCGGCACGAAGCGCCGCGACGGAGAAAAGAGCCAGCGACAAGAGTACGATTTTTTTCATGCAGGTCATACGGGTTTCGGGTTTTCGCTAACAAAATTAGAAAACGCCGGGGAATCGGCAGTCCGTATCCATGAAGAAATAGTACAGATACGTGCCAAACACTCCTGAACAGGCATTTTCACGCTTCCGGCCCCGCATATCGGGGCGTCGGGTCCGGTTTTGCAACCGCAAAAATACGATTTTTGTCTGTTTTCTGGACTTTTCGACACAATATTTATCCGATTTAAGCCGTATTTTGCATAAATTTGCACAAAAGAGTTCAAACCTACCTAACCGACAGTTCCCATGACACGAAAACCCGGTCTCGTCTGGCTGCTCCTGCTGTTCTGTACGGCAGTCCGCGCCAGCAACCTGCGGCAGATATCGAGCCGCGAAGGGATATCAAACAACGCCATACTTTCGCTGGCTCAGGACAAACACGGATTCATCTGGGTCGGAAGCTGCGACGGCCTGAATATGTGGGACGGAGAGCGGATGCGGCTCTTCCCGAACGACTGGGGCGGAGAGACTCCGCTGTCAGGAAATCTCATCGAGGAGATCGCCGTCACCACGGACTCGCTCTTCTGGATCCGCACCAACTACGGACTGGACCTCTTCGACCCCGACAGCAAGCGGGTCGAACGCCATGCGGACTTCCAAGGAATGTACAAAATCGTGACACGGCGCAGCGACGAGGTGCTCGTCGTCACGCAGGACAACAAATTCAGCTGTTACGACCCAGCGGCGCGCCGGTTCAGCTCCGTACAGCCCATGTCCGGCATCGACTACGCCGACATCCTCGACATGCAGCTGGACGACGACGGCGCCCTGTGGGTATTCTCCCGCAAAGGAATCTTCCGCATACCGGTCGCATTCCCGGACAAAAACAACGACCGGATCGGCATCGAACAGCCCGAACGGTTCCCCACGGTCTCGAATCCCGAATACGCGTTCGCCGAAAACGGCAGCGGCTTCTTCATCGACGAAAATCACATATTCTACGAATTCGACATCCGGGAGCGCCGCCTGATCTACAACAAGGACATGAGCGACGAGATGGCACGCATGGGCAGCGTGTCGAGCATCGTCCGCGACGGCGGCGACTACATCGTCTCATTCTATACCAACGGCGTCATACGGCTGCGCACCACGCCCGAACAGAGCGTGAAATACGCCACCGAGCACATCAACATCCCCTGCGGCGTCTTTTCGCTGCTGCGCGACGCCCGGCAGGAGATCGTATGGATCGGCACCGACGGACAGGGACTCTACCAGCATACGCGCAACGCCACGGCGTTCCGCTCGATCACCTTCAACCAACTGCCCTACAACCTCTCGAAACCCGTCCGCGCGCTCTACATCGACGACGAGCGGACGCTCTGGGTCGGAACCAAAGGCGAAGGCATCCTGCGCATCGCCGACTTCTACGACCGCAAGGAGTTCACCCCGGCGCATGTGCAACAGCTCACGACCGGCAACAGCGAGCTGCTCGACAATTCGGTCTACGCCTTTGCCCGCAGCAGACGCAACCTGCTCTGGATCGGCACCGACGGCGAAGGACTGAACTACTATTCGTACGGCGACCGGCGCATCCGCACGCTCCGCACCCCGGCGCCGCTCAAATACATACACGCCCTGTACGAGACTTCGCCCGACACGCTGTGGGTGGCCACGGTGGGCTGCGGCGTATTCCGCGTGACGCTGGGCGGCACGGCGTCGCAGCCCTCGATACGCGGGGTCGAGCAACTGCATTTCAACGACGAACTGGAGATCAAGAACTTCTTCTTCACGCTCTACCCCGAAAACGGTTCGGCGATGTGGTTCGGCAACCGCGGCGGCGGCGCGGTCCGCTACGACATCGCAGGCGGCGGCAGCGAAGTCTTCAAGTTCGACGCGGGGCGCAGCGCCATCGCCAACGACATCTTCGCCATCCACCGCAGCGGCGACGGCACCATGTGGTTCGGCACCAGCGGCGGGCTGATCGAATTCCGGCGGGATTCGACCTCGCACGTTCCGGGCATCCGCAACACCGTGCACGGCATTCTCGAAGACCGCAAGGGCGACCTCTGGCTGAGCACCAACCGCGGTCTGGTGCAGTACTCGCCCCACACGGGCTACGTGGTGACCTACGGCTATTCGTACGGACTGAACACCATCGAATACAGCGACGGGGCCTGTTTCGCCGACCCGCGGACGGGCACCCTCTTCTTCGGCGGCATCGACGGACTGGTGACCATCGAGGATACGGGCTTCCGCGAGCAGGAGTACAATCCCCCGATGCTGTTCCGCGACATCCGGCTCAACGACGGCATCCGCAACATCGGCGACATGCTCTCCCGCGACGGCGTGCTGACGCTCAGACACGGACAGCGCATCTTCGAGATCACGGTCTCGGCGCTCGACTACGTGAACGGCAGCAACTACAGCTATTACAGCCGTCTGGACGGCTACAACGACCAGTGGGCCGGCGCGTCGTCGCAACTCTCGTTCGCCGATCTGCCGGCCGGCACCTACCGGCTCGACGTGCGTTACCGCAACAACATTACCGGGGCCGAAAGTCCGGTCTATTCGCTGCCGATACGTCTCAAACCGGCGTGGTATGCGACCGCGGCGGCCAAATGTCTCTACGTGCTGTTGCTGCTGGCCGTAGTCGGGGGCGTCATCCGCCATTACCTGCTCCGCTACCGACGCCGTCGCGCCGAGAAGCTGCAGCGGCTCGAAATCCGCCGCAAGGAGGAGGTCTATGAATCGAAGATGCGCTTCTTCTCGAACATCACGCAGGAGCTGTCAATGCCGCTGACGATGATCTCCGCTCCCTGCCAGCAGATACTCGCCTACCGCAAGGCGGACCCCTATGTGCTCAAATACGCGCAGACCATACGGCAGAACGTCTCGAAGCTCCACGACCTGATCTACATGCTCCACGAGTTCCGCGGCATCCGCACGGGGCAGAACGACGAAAGCGAAAACATCGAGCTGGTTCCCGTGGCCGAAATCGCGCAGAGCATGGTCGAGACCTTCGGCGAATATTCGCAGCAGAACAGCATCCACTGCCAGCTGGACATCGAGCGCAACCTCGTGTGGCCGACCGACCGCGACGGACTTTCGACGATCCTCAACACACTGCTGTCCAATGCCTTCAAGCATACGCCCTACAACGGCGCCGTAAGTCTCACGATCCGCAGCGACAACGGCAAGCTCCTCATCTCGGCCTCCAACGACAGCGTGGGCGTCAATCTCGAAGACATCGAAGCGATTTTCGACCGCTACCGCGTACTCGACTATTTCGAACGCAAGAGCGAGCGCGGTCTCTCGTTTCAGGGCGACCTGCGTCTGGCGATCTGCCACAGCATCGTGGTCCGCATGCAGGGCGAAATCAAGGTCGAAAGCACTCCCAACGCGCAGACGACCTTCACCGTACTGCTGCCGCAACTGAAAGTCACGGCCGAAAACGCCCCGACCGCAGACAACATCGTGCCCGCGTCCAAAGAATACGGACTGCCCCTGCCGACCGTGACGCGGCGCGAATTCCCGTTCGACAAAAACCGCAGGACGGTGTTCATCGTCAACGACAATTCGGAGATCATGAATTTCGTGGCCGAGCTTTTCGCCGCGGACTACAACATCAAAATGCCGTCGGGCAAAACCGAGATGATCGAGCTGCTCAAGCAGATGCACCCCGACATCGTCATCTGCGACGCCCTCTCCGAGCAGTCCGACTGCCTGTCGCTCATCCAGTTCATCAAGCAGGGCAAGCTGACCTCGCACATCCCGGTCATCCTGCTCTCGACGGCCCAGCAGATCGACGAGCGCATCAAGGGCGTGGAGTCAGGCGCGGACATCTGCCTGACGCTTCCGTTCAACGTCGAATACCTCAAAGCCGTGGCCGAGCAGCTGCTCCGCCGCAACCGGTCGCTCAAGGACTATTACAAGTCCTCGATCAGCGCCTTCGAGCTTTCCGACGGGCGCATGCTCCATCAGGACGACAAGGAGTTCATCGACCGGATGCTGAAGATCATCAACGACAACATCTCCAACACGGAGATCTCGACCAAATTCATCGCCGACGAACTGGGCGTAAGCATCCGCAACCTCTACCGACGGCTGGAGGGCATCCTCAACCAGACGCCGACCAACATCATCAAGGAGTACCGGCTGGCCAAGGCCGAACAGCTGCTCACGACCACGAAGCTCTCGATCGACGAGATCATCTACAAGGCGGGCTTCGTAAACCGGGGCACCTTCTTCAAATGCTTCTCCGCCAAATACGGCTGCACGCCCAAAGTCTACCGCAAGGAGAAACTCTCGCAGATCCGTCAGGAAGTGGGCGAAGAGAGCGAAGATGCCGCAGACCGGTCGGCGTAACGTCCGGCGGAGTCCGGCATAGTATCCGGCGAAGTTCCGGCATGACAGCGGCCACAGTCACGACACGGCATCCGGCGGAGCTCCGGCATAACAGCCGCCACAGCTACGACACGGCATCCGGCGAGGCTTCGGCATAACAGCCGCCACAGTCATGACATCACATCCGGCGAGGCTCCGGCATAACAGCCGCCACAGCCACGACACGGAATCCGGCATAACATCCGGCGGAGCAGATCAAACGAAGAAAGAGCGGGCCGAAACCCGCTCTTTCTCTTTGCCTGTCCTGAGGACCTTGCGCCCTACTCGATCAGCAGCGCCATGGCCTCGATCATCGTCGAAGCGCTGACCTGCTCGTTCAGACGGCCGTCCCACGAAGATCCCGGCTCGCCCCAGAATCCGCCGAAGAACCACTTCGATCCCTCCGACTTGTCCACGCCGTCGCGCCAGCAGACCAGCCCGTTGTAGATCAGGAACTCCTCGATCTCCCGGCGCAGCCCCGCATCTGCCTTATCGACCGAAGCGTCCTTCCAGACGTTCATCGCATAGCGGACGAAAATCCCCTTGAAAAGCGCATTGTCGCCCGAACCTTCGTTGTTCAGCACCCCGTTGGTCACCATCGACTTCATGGTGTAACGCGCCGCGCGCGCGGCGTCGGTCATGTATTTGGCGTCGCCCGTGGCCTTGTAAAGCTCGTGCGCGGCGCCCATGAACGTACCCTGATTATAGGTCAGCGCGCCGCCATTGATCACGCCGTTCTTCATGTTGTCGGACACGGCGCCCGTCAGCGGATTGTAGAGCGTCGAGCTGAGCCAGTTGTAAATCTTCTTCGCATCGGCCAGATACTGATCCCTCTCGGCTCCTTTGGGGCTGTTGGCCCACAGGCGCATGGCGCAGAGGGCGCCCGGACCGTTCGAGCAGGCGTTCTTGCTGTTCTCGGCGTCGAAGCTCCAGCGGATGCCGCCGCCGTTCTCGTCTTCGGTCCAGCGGGCGATCACCGTCTCCTCGTAGGTCTTGCGAGCGGCGGCGAGGTACTTCTGTACTCCGGTAGCCTCGTACATGCGGATCAGCGTCAGGATGATCCACTCCGAGTCGTCGGTGTAGGCATTGCCGAAACCGTAAGTTCCCCAATAGCTGTTGCCGTAGTTGTTGCCCTTGTTCTCGTACCATTTGGACATGTAGCCGGCATAGGTGTCGCGGCGGGCGTCGCCTTCGGGAATACGCAGGTAAGCGTCTATGAGCACGTCCATCGCATGAGCCTGCGGCCAGTAGCAGTAGGTCGATTCGTTCGTGCGGTCCTGATCGGTATACCAGAATGTGCCGCGGTCGGTATTCATGAAATTCTCGATCAGCTTCTCGTCGATCTTGTCGGCATGGGCGGTCCAGTCCTCCCCGTAAGCGGGTTCGAGCTTCTCGGCCGGATCCACCACCTCTTTGCCGTAGTATTTGTCGTCCACCTCGCAGGCTCCCAGCAGGGTCGCCGTGGCGGTAAGCGCTAAAATGTATTTTTTCATAAGTCTGTCGTTTTTTACCGGGGGGGGGCACGCCTTGCGGAGCGCGCCTCCCCCGGAGAGTTGGTTAATCCAGATACTCGATATAGTTGTAGTAGTGCTCCGTATCGGGACTCATGTTGAGCTTGATGTTCACCCGCTTGGAGTCGTTGCCGCGGTAGGCGTGGAGCATCTTGAACGCGCCGGCATCGTCGCCGTTCACATCGGCGATCGGCCAGAATACGCGGAAGCGCGAATCGTTCTCGGCAGGCTTGGAATTCAGGTCGCCCGTCATGCCGGGATTGGCGCCGAACTTGGTCTTCACGCCGTCCACCTCGGCCCAGAAGAAGTAACGGTCGTCGTCCCAGTCCCTCAGGTAGGGCACCACACCTGCGGCATACCAGATGCCGTTGCCCTGATAAGGCAGCTTGATCTGCTTCTCGGTATGCTGGGTCTTGACGTTCGGCGAGAGGTAACGCATGTTCTCGATCTTCTGGAGCTTCGCCGTGCCTGCGCCGAAGTCGAGCAGGATGTAATAGATGGCCTCTTCGGACGAAACGACGCTTGCGTCGCTCTCCCGGACCGCACCGCCTTCGACGACGAACTTGCGCGCATCGGCCGTATCGCCGTCGGTGAAGTTGTACCCTGCGGCGTCAGTCGTCAGCTTGGTGAAAATCTCGAACTTGCCCGCGCCCAGCGCCTTGAGGGCCTGATAGCCGGAACCGAACTCCGAAGCGGCGCCCGTGATGTAGGCGGCGGTCGGAATACCCTTCATGCGGGTAACCGTGAGTTTGCGGCCGGAGGAGAGCGCCGTCCACGAAAGCAGTTTGCTCTCTACGGCCCAGTACAGGTCGCCCGTGCCTTCGGCGGCAATGCCCGCGGCATCGGCGATCGACTCCAGCTCGGAGAAGGAGACGTCCACGGAGCCGTTATACTGCGCCTCCTTGCGGCCGACGGCCTTTTCCAGCGCGGCGTCCGAATAGAAGACCAGCGTATAGCTCGTCAGCTTGCCCGCAGGGTCCGAATCGGGAAACTTGTTCCACGCGAAGGTCAGCTTGGCGCCCGCCTGCGCATTCAGCACGACGGAGGCGTTGTCATCGGGCGAGATCAGCGTCACGGGAGTGGCTTCGGGCGCGAAGTCGAATTCGTAACGGTGGTAGTACGCCTCGGCTTCGGGCGAGCAGTCCACGACGATCGTGCAGGTGACGTTCCTCAGCACGGCGATATGCTTGAAGGAGTAGTCCCACTGATTGATATTGCCCGTTTCGCGCATTGACAGCCTGTACTGCGGCCCGGTCAGGCCGGAGGGCATGTCCGAATCGCTCATATCGCTCGACGAGTAGCCCCAGATGTAATCCGTGCCGTCGATCACCGCGTCGAAACGGTAGCGGTTGTCACCGTCCCAAGTGATCTGACGCTTCCAGACGCCGTTGCCGGCATATTCCATCACGGCATCGGGATCGGGCGTCCAGCACCAGTGGTATTTCACGCTTTCGATCTTTTCCATCTTCACGGTACCGGCCTTGAAATCGACCAGTACGCGGTAAACGCCGTCGCCCGTGCCTGCGGCGTCGGCGCCCTCGGTCAGGCGGCCTTCGGCGACGCCGAACGTACGCTTGCTGCCCGCCGCATTGCGGTTGATGAAGCTGAACGAGCCGGTGAATCGGGTGTAAATCTCGAACTTGCCGTCGCCCAGCTCGCGCATCTGTTTAGCCGCGGCGGGATCCGTGCCGAACTCGGAGCCTTCGCCCGTCACGTAGAGGTGGTAGGGCGCGTCGATCGAAGCATAGCGCTTGACGGTGAGTTTGTGCGGCTCGGCCGGCGAAAGCTGTTCGGCTCCGCCCAGTCCGGCGCTGACCGTCCAATAGAGGTCGCCCGCAGCGTCAGGCTCGATGCCGGCGTCGCCGGCAATCGCATTGAGCTGACTGTGGAGCATTTTCAGCGAGGACTTCTGACCGTTGTTGTCGGCCAGATAACGGCCGATCTCCTTTTTGGCCGCATCGAGGAAAACCACAGTGTAGACGGGAGTTCCGACCTTGGAGACCTCCCACTCGAAATAAAGGTTGGCATCGGCCTGTTCGATCAGATCGAGGGCGTAGCCGTCCGACGGATAGAGCAGTTTTTCGACCGCGCTGAAGCCGGTATCGTCATATTCC
>CECJ01018475.1_pt1 | contig 14868 bp, 10 predicted proteins | sample 557621 | NCBI WGS metagenome assembly CECJ01 (sample SAMEA3182052, study PRJEB8094) | gut metagenome | biome: human; feature: gut; material: Stool; isolation source: human stools | place: Canada | collected 2012-03-21
TCGCGAAGGTGTAGCTATCATGTGGAAAGAAGGTGTAGACGTATCTATCACAGGTAACTCTACTAACCCGACTCGTTTCCAACACCCAGTTGCTGGTACTTACAAGAAAGAACGTGTTCTTGCTGGCAAACCTTATTTCTCTGTTGCTTCTGGTGGTGGTACAGGTCGTACTCTTCACCCGGATAACATGGCTGCCGGTCCTGCTTCTTATGGTATGACGGATACGATGGGTCGTATGCACTCTGATGCACAGTTCGCTGGTTCTTCATCAGTTCCTGCTCACGTAGAAATGATGGGATTCCTAGGAATTGGTAACAACCCGATGGTAGGATGTACAGTAGCTTGTGCGGTTGATGTTGCTCAGGCTTTAGGTAAGTAATTCAGGTTACTTTATATAGATAAAGAACTCCTGTAATCGTTAAGATTACAGGAGTTCTTTTTATTTGTAATAATTTGATATGGATAAATTTATTCAGAAATGTATTACTTCATATAAACCATATCATCTTTTCTTTCTCCTTTGTACCAATCAGTGTTTGATTTACATCCACTTTCAACCCACTTTGAATACCCTCCAGACACTATTTAAACTGGACAAATAGGTAGCTTTTAACTTGAATATACAAATATAAACCTGTAAGAGCAAATAATGTAGCTAATTCGAGAACTTTTGTATGACTTCGCCTGTTTACATAACAGATACTAAAACATTATACAACAATGCTACTCACATTCTTAAATACACTTGCCACTATTATCAGTGTTATTAGTCTGCTAATTGTCACTTACGGAGTATTAGTCTGCTTCATCGCCTTTTTACGCAATGAAATAAAACGATTCAACGGAACATATACGGTTAACAATATACGGCAGTTGAGGGCGGATTTTGGCACTTACCTTTTGCTTGGATTGGAATTTCTAATTGCTTCCGACATACTAAAAACTGTGGTTGATCCAACGTTGGACGAATTGGCAATCCTGGGTGGAGTGGTTGTAGTAAGAACTGTGCTTTCTGTATTTTTGAATAAAGAGATCAAAGAATTGGCCGAAAATGATTCAGCGAAAGAAAGATAGCATATCGCCGCACAACTAAGTTTCTCCAAAGCCATATCTTTTTTATTGCCTGATATTTCTATTTTGCCTACCTTTGTACGGGAAACATTTACACACTGACTGGCAAGGAATAGAAACACGTCAAAAAAAATGGGAATTACACATCTATCTATTGAGCTTACACTTGATCTGATTGCGTTAATTATAGGAATCATCCTTATTATACGTGCTAAAGACAATTATCCGAAATTATATTGGGGAATTATAGCAACCGGCATCGGCATTATGTTTTCATGGGAAAATATCGGATGGTTGACAATTGTCACAGACACTCCGGAATACAACTTCACAGAATTGCTCAACATAGAGAAAATGCTCAAATGGTATGCTTTAGCAAATATTGTAGCCCTGTTCCCTATCGCTTCTTTATCGCCGGGCTATCTGAACCATTTCAGGATATTTACTTTTCTGTTATTACCTATCATTACGATAACGGTAGGAATCAGTTATTTAGGTTTCAATGGGAATATCACCCCCATCCACTCCATAGATGAAATTATTCCGAATATCCATCAAATAGATGTCAAGCTTAGGGCTTGCATATTCCTGTTATCCGTTTTTACCCCACTCGTTCTTCTTATTTATCCGATGATGAATAACAAGACCTACCGCAGGATAAATAATAACATGTATCTATTCATCGGTTTTCTATTCGTATTTTTAGGGATATACATTTTGTTCACTCTAAATATCAATGAATTTGTTTTCAATCTGTTCGGCATTATGGCAATCGTTTTTACGGTCTTATTCTCCATACAATATTTACGTTATGAGAATCCGTTTTCGAACCATATAAACATGATTCATAATGCAAAGAATACGGAAAGCACTATAATGCTACAAGCTGGAAAGCCATCTCCTACTCTCCCGCTCTTCTCAACGATTGAAGCCTATCTTCAGGAACAGCATCCCTATACCGATCAACGGTATAATATAGAACTTTTAGCCAAGTCCCTGAATAAACAGGAACATGATATTTCAGCAGCAATCAAAAGTCAGGGCTTTACAGGTTTCCGGGAATACATTAATTATCTTCGATTGGAATATTTCAGACAGTTAGCCGCCGAAAATCCAAAGAGTAATGTAAAAGAACTTATGTTTGCATGCGGTTTCACCTCCCGGGCAACTTTCTATCGTAACTTTTCAGAAAAGTATGGTGTATCACCCAGTAAATTCATTGAGAATCAAAGAGTAGAACAATAATTTCTTTTTTTAAAAGCACAATTCTTAATAGTAAAAAGTGTCTCATTTCAGGAATGAGACACTTTTTATTTTTATAGCTAAAAGCAATCCGTTACTTTTGATGCAAAATAAAACTACGACGTTGGCATCATCAACAGATTAATCGAATACTAAGATAAATAGAATATGAATATTGACAATTGCAATCACACCGACACAGAAAAACATCAAGAAGAAAAGATCTTTTTATATACTACCATTACTGGAAACTTGCAACTAATCCATTTAAAACAGATTGGCTATTTCCGGTATAACTCCAAAAGTAAACTATGGGAAGCTGTATTAAATAACAATCATATCCTGGCACTCAAAAGAAATACAAACTCACAAAAGATATTGAGTCTGCATCCCTATCTTATCCAGATTAGCCAGTCACACATTATCAATATAAGCTATCTGGTTTCGATTGAAGACAACAATTGCATATTGCTTCCTCCATTTAATGAGATGGAACTTTTACAAGTAAGCAAGTCTTTTATGAAAAAGCTAAAAGAAAAATATCCATGTATCTGATTGTATATAGCTCATCTTTATGCTCTATGCAACACCAAGCAGTTCCACTTCGAAGATCAATGTCGAGTAAGCAGGAATAGAATCAAAAGATTTGATACCGTATCCCATTGCATAAGGAATATAAATAATCCATTTATCACCAACATGCATTTTCTGAAGTGCCACCTGCCACCCTTCTATTACATCACTAAGACGTAAGGCATCGGGACAAGTACGCTCATAAGAATTATCAAACACCCGACCATCAATCAGACTTCCTTTGTAATGCACGGTAACAATACTCCGCGCACCCGGAGAAATCGTACTTTCGCCAGTTTCCAAAACTTTGTAATAGATTCCACACGGCAACGCGCAAACACCTTCCTGAAAAGACAGTTTTTTCAAAAATCGCCGATTGGCCTCTTTGTATTCTTTCTTTTTCCCCATAAATAAATTGATTAAGAACTTGCAAAAATAATCAGAATAACAAAGGATTTAGCATAAAAACTGTATATTTGTTTGTTGAACTATAAAAAACTTCTCACTATGGGACAAACAAAGACTACACGTAGCATCAGTGCTACCGGACTATTCTTACTTATCATGATGACTGTGGGCCTATATTCATGCACACGCACTCAAAAAGACATCATTCCTTCTGCCGATTATGCACCGTATGTAAATGCGTATACGGGAGGAGTCATCTCGCAAAATTCGACCATACGTATAGAACTGACCCACGACCAACCCATGGTGGATATGAACAATGAGTTAAAAAGCAATCCGTTCAGTTTCTCACCTTCATTAAAAGGAAAAGCATATTGGGTTAGCAACAACACCATTGAATTTGTGCCCGAAGAAGGAGCGCTGAAACCGGGAACACTTTACGAAGGAACTTTCCGGCTCGGAGACTTCATCGAAGTGGACAAAAAGCTGAAAGAGTTCAACTTCTCATTCCGTGTACAGGAACGTAACTTCACCCTGCAACTGGAATCATTGCCGATTACAGCTACCCAACCGAATGAAATAAATATTAAAGGAGAGATACGTTTCAGCGACGTAGTGAAAAAGGAAGAGGTAGAAAAGATGCTGACTGCCAGTGACGGAAAAAAGAGTTATCCGGTGGAAGTCACCGCAACCGACAATCATACCCGGTATTTGTTTAGTATCAGACAAATCCCCAGAGAAGCTGATGATTACCCCTTGACTATCACAGCCAACGGCAACGCAGCCGGCATCGACCGTAAACAAAGCGAAGAAGTACTGATACCGGCGAAAGATTGTTTCCGTTTCATGTCTGCCGAACGCATCGACCAACCGGAAAATGGAATCGAGATTGTTTTCTCCGCTCCCCTATCCACCACTCAAGATTTAAAAGGACTGATTGAGATCCCGGAAATCTCCTCATCGATCTTCCAAATCAGTGAGAACAGAGTTTTTATATATTTCGAAGCAAACACACAGAACAAACTGACGCTGAATATCCATGAAGGAGTCAAAGACAGTCAAGGTAAAGCATTGGGAACTTCTCATACGATCTCATTCAGTGAAGTAAGTCTGAAGCCACAAGTGGAAATGTCTACTACCGCCGCTATCCTGCCCGATTCGAAAAGTCTGATTATTCCTTTCAGGGCTGTCAACCTATACGCTGTGGATTTGAGCGTGATCCGCATTTTCGAGAACAATGTATTGATGTTTATGCAAACCAATTCACTGGCCTCGGCCAATGAGCTACGCCGTTCGGGAAGACTGGTTTACAAGAAAACATTATGGCTTGCCAAAGATGCTTCCAAAGACATTCATCATTGGGGAGATTACTCGATAGACCTTGCCGGATTAATCCACCAGGAACCGGGTGCCATCTATCGTGTCATACTTTCATTTCGTCAGGAATACTCCGCTTATCCTTGTGGAGGAGGCGAGAATCAGGATATGAAATTCGCCGACAGCAGCACCTCCGACGGGCTGACCAAAGTAAGTGGAAGTGTTTTGTCCGAAGAAGATGAAGCAATCTGGAATACCCCCGAAGCCTACTATTATTACAATGGCGGAACAATGGACTGGAGTGTGTACCGATGGACGGAACGCGACAACCCCTGCCATCCGTCTTATTATATGAATTCAGACCGAGCAGCTGCCTGCAACGTTTTTGCTTCCAACCTGGGAATGATTGTAAAACGGAACTCACTGAATAAACTGTGGATTGCCGTTAGTAATATCTTGGATACAAAACCGATAGGAAAAGCACAGGTAACAGCGTATAACTTCCAGTTACAACCCATAGGGAAAGGAGAAACCAATGGAGAAGGATTCGTTGAAATCACTCCGAACGGTGTGCCTTTCATTATCGTGGCAGAATCGGAAAAGCAAAAGGCGTATGTGCGCGTTGTGGACGGTGAAGAACAGTCCGTCAGCAGATTCGACGTGGGAGGAAAAGATATTCAAAAGGGACTGAAAGGATTTATATATGGCGAAAGAGGGGTATGGCGCCCGGGAGACACGCTGCACATTTCCTTTATATTGGAAGACCGCGAAAAGAGAATCCCCGACAAGCATCCCGTAGCACTGGAGATTTACAATCCGAGAGGACAGTTCTACACAAAAATGATTTCAACGCAAGGAATGAACGGATTTTATACATTCGACGTTCCGACACAGGCAACAGCCCCGACCGGACTCTGGAATGCGTATATTAAGGTAGGAGGAACCACCTTCCACAAAGGTCTGCGTATCGAAACCATAAAGCCCAACCGCTTGAAAATAAATCTGGCATTGCCGAAGGTGCTTCAAGCCACGGACAAGGATTTCTATGCCCCACTCACTTCAACCTGGCTGACAGGAGCAACTGCCTCCAAACTGAAAGCCAAAGTAGAAATGTCTTTATCGAAAGTGAATACACAGTTTAAGAATTACGGACAATATATCTTTAATAATCCGGCTACGGATTTCACGACTATCAAAACTGATATATTTGACGGCACACTGGATGCAGAAGGAAAAGCAAGCGTCACGCTGAAAGTTCCGACCGCAACGGAAGCGCCGGGTATGCTGAACGCCACTTTCACCACCCGCGTGTTCGAACCGGGAGGAGATGCCAGCATCTACACTCAAACAATTCCATTCTCACCATTCACCTCTTATGTCGGTATCAATCTGAACCAGCCAAAAGGCAAATATATTGAAACAGACAAAGATCATGTATTCGATATTGTAACTGTAAACACGCAGGGACAGTTAGTGAACAGTTCTAATCTGGAATACAAAATATACCGCATCGGCTGGAGTTGGTGGTGGGAAAACAGTGGTGAATCTTTCGGAACGTATATCAACAATAGTTCCATCACTCCTGTTGCCAGCGGCAATTTACAGACAAGAGGCGGAAAAGCATCTTTCAAATTCCGTATCGATTATCCGTCATGGGGACGCTACCTGGTTTACGTGAAAGATAAAGAGAGTGGACATGCCACCGGAGGTACAGTTTATGTTGACTGGCCGGAATGGCGGGGACGTTCGAGCAAGACTGATCCCAGCGGTATCAAAATGCTTGCTTTCTCGCTGAACAAAGATTCTTATGAAATAGGAGAAACAGCCACAGCAATCATTCCTGCAGCAGCGGGAGGACGTGCACTGGTATCCATAGAAAACGGTTCTACCGTATTACGACAAGAATGGATAGAGGTTTCCAACGGAGGAGATACGAAATATACATTCAAGATTACACCGGAGATGACTCCGAATGTATATCTGCATATCAGTCTGTTACAGCCTCACGCGCAAACAGTCAATGACCTGCCTATCCGTATGTATGGCGTCGTTCCGGTATTCGTGACTAACAGTCAGACGGTGTTGCAACCGCAGATACAGATGCCGGAAGTGTTACGCCCGGAAACCAACTTCAATGTAACCGTCAGCGAAAAGACCGGAAAACCGATGACTTATACATTAGCTATTGTAGACGACGGTTTGCTGGATCTTACCAATTTCAAAACCCCGGACCCATGGAATGATTTCTATTCACGCGAAGCACTCGGCATCCGGACATGGGATATGTATGATAATGTATTGGGAGCTTCCGCCGGAAGTTACAGTTCACTTTTCAGTACGGGTGGAGACGCCACATTAAAACCTGCCGATGCAAAAGCAAACCGCTTCAAACCGGTAGTCAAGTTTATAGGTCCTTTCTATCTGGGAAAAGGTAAGAGCCAGACGCATACGCTGAAACTTCCGATGTATGTAGGTTCGGTACGTGCCATGGTGGTTGCCGGACAAGAGGGAGCGTACGGCAATGCGGAAAAAACGGCTTTCGTACGGACTCCGTTAATGATGTTGTCCACCTTGCCCCGTGTGCTTAGTATTCAGGAAGAAATCACCGTTCCGGTAAATATCTTTGCGATGGAAAATCAAGTGAAGAATGTAACCATATCACTTCAAGCGTCCGGTGGAGGAGTACAGATTGTAGGGGCTAACCAACAGTCGCTCAAATTTAGCCAACCGGGTGACCAGCTTGTGTTCTTTACCTTAAAAACAGGTAGTAAAACAGGAAAGGCTACCATCCATCTGACAGCCAATGGTGGCGGACAACAAACTAAAGAAACCATTGAAATAGAAGTACGCAACCCGAATCCGGTAGTAACCCTGCGCAACAGTCAATGGGTAGAAGCCGGACAAAGCAAAGAACTTTCATACAATCTAAGCAGTTCTTCTGCAAATAACCAGATAAAGCTGGAAGTATCACGCATACCTTCGGTTGATATCAGCCGCCGGTTCGACTTCTTATACAACTATCAGCATCATTGTACAGAACAGTTGACTTCCAAGGCTTTGCCTCTTCTGTTTGTCGGCCAATTCAAAACAATAGATAAGATAGAAGCCGAAAAGATAAAGACAAATATACAGGAAGCTATCCGGCAGATTTATGGTCGTCAACTCCCCAATGGCGGATTTGTATATTGGCCGGGAAATGCTGTTGCCGACGAATGGATCAGTTCTTATGCAGGAATGTTCCTGACACTGGCACAAGAAAAAGGATACGCCGTTCATTCGAATGTACTGAACAAGTGGAAGCGTTTTCAACGTGCTGCCGCACAAAACTGGCGGATGCCGCAGGATGCAAGCGGCTGGCAACAATGGCAGTCGGAATTGCAACAGGCTTTCCGCTTATATACGCTTGCATTGGCAGGAGTACCGGAATATGGGGCCATGAACCGGATGAAAGAACAGGCAGGATTATCCATTCAAGCTAAATGGAGACTGGCAGCAACCTATGCACTGACCGGAAAGATGAAACCGGCTGAAGAACTGGTGTATAATGCAGAAACAACAGTAAGCCCCTACTCTTCCATGAATCAGATTTACGGTTCCTCCGACCGTGATGAAGCTATGATTCTGGAAACACTGATCCTGATGAACCGGGAACGGGATGCTTTGCAGCAGGCAAAAGTCGTTTCAAAGAATCTGTCACAAGAGGAGTGGTTCAGTACACAATCCACCGCTTTTGCTCTTATGGCAATGGGACGTCTGGCTGAAAAGCTATCAGGCACACTGGATTTCGTATGGACATGGAACGACAAACAACAGCCTGCCGTGAAATCGGCTAAAGCTGTGTTTGAAAAGGAAATCGCCACCACTCCCAAATCCGGTATGATTGCTGTGAAAAATCAAGGAAAAGGAGCGCTTAGCGTTGACCTTATCACACGCACACAGTTGTTGAACGATACATTACCGGCCATCAGCGACAATCTTCGCATGGATATAAGATATGCCAACCTGAACGGTACACCGATCTCTGTCAATGATATTATACAGGGAACTGACTTTATGGCTATCACCTCCATATCCAATATTAGCGGAACTTCCGATTACACCAATCTGGCACTGACGCATATCATACCGTCCGGCTGGGAAATATATAACGAAAGAATGGTTGCCCCCGAAACGGAAAGCGGAGCAGCCGATGGTTCCGGTAAATCCGTCAGCAAATATAATTATCTGGATATACGCGATGACAGGGTATTAACTTATTTCAATTTGCGTCGTGGTGAAACGAAAGTGTTCACTGTCAGACTACAAGCAACTTATGCAGGTAACTTTATTCTTCCTGCCGTTCAATGTGAAGCAATGTATGATGTAAACGTACAGGCACGCAGCAAAGCGGGAAGAACAACTGTCAGTCGATAAATTTCAGGCACGGATTACACGGTCCTACTCGTTAACCAAAAACGAGGAATCCGTGTAATCCGTGCCTAATTATTTCGTACCTAATCATTTGTCACAAAGATATGTCTCTTAGCTTTTAACATTTAAATGAATCCTATATATAAATTCTTCAAACGATTATCTGTTACTAAGAAAGTAATGACAATAAGCATTGCTCTTTTAATGATAGGATACATCTTTTGCCTTCCCTGGCAACTGTTTCATGTACCCTACTCTACCGTCGTGACTGATCGAAACGAAGAATTACTGGGAGCACGTATCGCTTCGGATGGTCAATGGCGGTTTCCTCCCCGAAAGACAACACCTGAAAAAATCAAGCAATGTCTTATTACCTTTGAAGATAAACACTTTTACCACCATTGGGGAGTTAATCCGCTATCTACCGGAAGAGCACTCTATCAGAATTTAAAGAATAAACGTGTTGTAAGCGGAGGCAGTACCCTTACCATGCAGACCATCCGTCTCGCCCGGAACAAACCCAGAACTATCGGAGAGAAAGTCATCGAAATGATCTGGGCTACCCGTTTGGAGTTTCGGACTTCCAAAGAGGAAATCTTATCCATGTATGTCTCTCATGCACCATTTGGAGGAAATGTAGTAGGACTGGATGCTGCTGCCTGGCGCTACTTCGGTCATTCTGCCGAAGATTTATCATGGGCGGAATCAGCCATGCTGGCCGTCCTGCCCAATGCCCCCGCCATGATTCATCTATCCAAAGGACGAAAAACACTACTTACCAAACGCAACCGTTTATTAAAACAACTTTTTGAAGAAGAGATTATTGATGCGTCCACCTATGAATTGGCTATCAGCGAACCGTTACCCGACGAACCACAGCCTCTTCCTCAAATAGCCCCCCACCTGGTTACCCGCTTTTATCAAGAAAGAAACGGATTATATACCCGCTCAACCATCGATAAAGGAATACAAACCCATATAGAGAGTTTGGCGGAACGGTGGAGCAATGAATTTAATCGAAGTGATATCCGTAACCTGGCTATCCTAATTATAGACATTCCCACCAATCAAGTGGTAGCATACTGCGGAAATGTACATTTCGACCGTAAGCAAGGGGGGAATCAAGTAGACGTGATTCAAGCTCCTAGAAGTACAGGTAGTATTTTAAAACCCTTTCTCTATGGTGCCATGTTGCAGGAGGGAAGTCTATTACCGCAAATGCTATTACCGGACGTACCCGTTAATATCAACGGCTTTACTCCACAAAACTTCAGCATGCAGTTTGAAGGAGCCGTCCCCGCTTCCGAAGCTCTTGCCCGCTCATTAAATATCCCGGCTGTCACCATGTTACAAAGATATGGAGTACCCAAATTTCATCACATGCTGCAACAAATGGGGTTCAAGACTATCAACCGATCAGCCTCCCATTATGGATTATCACTCATTTTAGGAGGTGCCGAAGCTACTTTATGGGATGTGACGAATGCTTATGCACAAATGGGACGAAGCCTCTCCAACAGTCATTCCAACGACCTTCCCCAAGAAAAGGAAGTGCAGATACTACTGGGAACAGAAGAAAAGACAGTTTCGGAAAGAGATGGTTCAAGAAAAGTTACTTCAGGAAAGACCATTTCAAGAAAAACAACTTCGAGAAAGGATATATTAGAAGGAGTTATTTCAGAAGGAGTCATTTCGGCAGGAGCGGCCTGGCTCACCCTTTCCGCCTTAACAGAAGTCAACCGCCCTGAAGAAATTGACTGGAAATCAATCCCCTCGATGCAGACTATCGCATGGAAGACCGGAACGAGTTACGGATTCCGTGATGCCTGGGCCGTTGGCGTGACTCCCCGCTATGCAGTAGGCGTATGGGTAGGAAATGCAACCGGAGAAGGAAAACCCGGATTGGTCGGTGCACAGACAGCCGGTCCCGTATTATTCGATATATTCAATTATCTCCCATCTTCACCCTGGTTCGAACGTCCCACAGGAATTTTTGTTGATGCAGAGATATGCCGTCAATCCGGTCATCTGAAAGGACGTTTCTGTGAAGAAACCGACACCGTACTGATCCTTCCCGTCGGATTACGGACAGAGGCTTGTCCTTACCATCATCTCGTCACACTATCCGCCGACGAAAGCCACCGCATCTATGAAAACTGTGCAAACACGGAACCTACCATTCAGAAATCATGGTTTGCCCTGCCGCCCGTATGGGAATGGTACTATAAACAGCATCATCCGGAATATAAACCGCTGCCACCTTTCAAAGCCGGCTGCGGAGAAGATTCTTTCCAACCCATGCAGTTCATCTACCCTCCGATGAACGCCCACATCAAGCTGCCCAAGCAACTGGATGGCAGCAAAGGCTTTATCACGGTGGAACTGGCACACAGCAATCCCAATGCCACTATCTTCTGGCATCTTGACGACACCTATCAGACACAGACACAGGATTTCCACAAAATTTCCCTGCAACCTGCTCCCGGCAAACATTCCCTGACGGCAGTAGACGGAGAAGGTAACACAGTTTCCACCACTTTCTTCATCGAATAAACATCTTATTTTATTATCTTTGCCGCATGAAACAGCCATTAAAAGAAAACGGTGGACTACCGGCATCTATCCTCTGGACACTTGCTATTGTGGCCGGTGTCTCGGTAGCCAACATCTATTATATTCAACCTCTATTAAATATGATACGCCATGAACTTGGCATATCAGAGTTCAGAACTAACCTGATTGCCATGGTCACGCAAATAGGCTATGCGGCAGGATTGTTGTTTATCACCCCTCTGGGAGATTTATATCAGCGTAAGAAAATCATCCTCGTCAACTTCACCATTCTGATATTCTCCCTATTGACTATCGCCCTGACGCACAATTTTCATTTGATACTTATCGCTTCATTCCTCACGGGAGTTTGTTCGATGATTCCACAAATATTCATTCCGATAGCCGCCCAGTTCTCCCGTCCGGAAAATAAAGGCAGAAATGTAGGAATTGTCTTATCAGGACTATTGACCGGCATTCTGGCTTCACGTGTCGTCAGCGGATTTATCGGTGAACTGATTGGCTGGCGGGAAATGTATCACATCGCTGCAGGCATGATGTTTATCTGCGCAATCGTTGTATTAAAAGTCCTTCCTGACATTCAGACCAACTTTCAGGGAAAGTATAGCGGCCTGATGAAATCTCTGTTAGCCTTAGTGAAAGAATACCCGCAACTGCGCATTTATTCGATCCGGGCGGCACTGAATTTCGGTTCCCTCCTCGCCATGTGGTCCTGTCTGGCTTTTAAAATGGGACAAGCCCCGTTCTTCGCCAACAGCGACGTAATCGGTATGCTAGGACTTTGCGGAGTGGCCGGAGCATTGACTGCTTCTTTCGTAGGAAGATACGTAAAGCAAGTAGGTGTACGCCGCTTTAACTTTATCGGTTGCGGATTGATTCTCTTTGCCTGGTTACTGTTCTTCATCGGTGAAAACACTTTTATTGGTATCATTGCCGGAATCATCATCATTGACATAGGGATGCAATGCATCCAACTTAGCAACCAAACAAGTATCTTCGAACTAGACCCGCGCGCTTCGAACCGTATCAATACAGTTTTCATGACTACTTACTTTATTGGCGGTTCAATGGGAACATTTCTGGCGGGCAGCTTTTGGCAACTGTATGGTTGGCACGGAGTTATCGGTACCGGAGTCGTTTTAACCGGAATTTCTTTATTAATTACGACTTTCTACAAGAAGTGAGTCAACAAAACGGACGGTCAAACCGTTTATTACAATAAAAAAGCCAATGAAATACGGAGTTAACAGACAAATCTTACTTATCACAGCCGGCACCGTCTGGATTATAGCCGGTGCGAATATTCTGCGAATAGGAATTGTAACCTGGTTAAACACCTCCCAAGATTGGATGTTCAAAATAGGAGAAGCTACCGTCGTTTTCTTGTTATTCTTCGTTCTGGTGTTCAGAAGGCTTTATTATAAACATACCCAGCGAATCGAACAAAAGAAAGAACACAGAAATTGCCCGTTCTCCTTTTTCGATGTGAAAAGTTGGATTACAATGATCTTCATGATTTCTCTGGGAATTACCATACGTAGCTTCCATCTTCTGCCCGAAACGTTCATTTCTGTTTTCTATACCGGATTATCCATTGCCCTCATCCTGACAGGGGTACTTTTCATCCGTTACTGGTGGATAAGGCGTAAGACTTTCGCTAATTGAGCCGGTCTTATACATATTCCAATCAAATACAAACTTATAATAATTTTTATTGCCTGACGTTTTGAAGCAAAAGATTTCATTCTTTTTTGTTGTATCTTTGCGCGGCTATAAACAAAACAGTAGCCGGAAAACAAATAAAAGGTTATAAGAATCAACATGAAGAAAGCCCCCTCTCCCATTGTATCATTGATACCGATCATTGTACTGGTGTTATTATTGTTTGCCACTATCCGCACATTTGGCAGTGATGCCCTAAGCGGCGGAAGCCAAGTGTCACTACTCACCACTACAGCTATTTGTATCCTTATCGGTATGGTGTTCTATAAAATTCCCTGGAAAGATTATGAGCTCGCCATCACCAACAATATTGCCGGAGTGGCAACAGCCATTATTATTCTATTGATAATCGGTGCGTTGAGCGGGATCTGGATGATTAGTGGAGTAGTGCCTACGCTAATCTACTACGGGATGCAAATTATCCATCCCAGTTTCTTCCTGGCATCTACCTGCATCATCTGCGCATTGATTTCCGTTATGACCGGAAGTTCGTGGACTACCATTGCTACCATCGGTATCGCCCTGATGGGTATCGGAAAGGCGCAAGGTTTTGAAGACGGTTGGATTGCCGGAGCCATTATTTCAGGAGCATACTTCGGAGATAAAATATCTCCTTTATCCGAAACCACCATCCTGGCCTCTTCTATCACAGACACTCCCTTGTTCCGTCACATCCGTTATATGATGATTACTACGGTTCCATCTCTTGTCATTACGCTAATTATTTTCACCGTAGCAGGATTCTCTCATGATGCCAACAATACACAACACATCGCAGAAGTGGCAACAGCTCTGAATGAAAAGTTTCATATCACTCCGTGGCTACTGATAGTTCCCGTAGCAACCGGGATATTGATAGCGAAGAAAGTGCCGTCTATCGTTACGCTGTTCCTGTCTACCCTGCTGGCTGCTGTTTTTGCTTTGATCTTTCAGCCGGATTTGTTGGAAGAAATTTCAGGAATTGCCGCTTCCGGATTCGATTCACTGTTTAAAGGACTAATGATGACTATCTACGGAGAGACAAATTTACACACGGATAATGCCGTTCTGACAGATTTAATTGCCACACGTGGCATGTCAGGAATGATGAATACGATTTGGTTGATACTATGTGCCATGTGTTTCGGCGGAGCAATGACAGCAAGCGGCATGGTGGGAAGTATCACTTCCATCTTTGTGCGCTTTATGAAGAAAACAGTCAGCGTGGTCAGTGCGACGGTTTGTTCCGGTCTGTTTCTTAATCTGACCACTGCCGATCAATATATCAGTATTATTCTGACGGGAAATATGTTTCGCGATATTTATGCCAAGAAAGGGTATGAAAGTTGCTTACTAAGCCGTACCACGGAAGATGCAGTAACCGTTACATCCGTATTGATCCCGTGGAACAGCTGTGGAATGACTCAAGCCACTATCTTGAGTGTACCCACACTTGTGTATCTCCCTTATTGTTTTTTCAACATTATCAGTCCTTTAATGAGTATCACCGTGGCAGCCATCGGATATAAAATTGCACGACGTTCGTGAACAATCTGGCATACACTTTGTTTTTGC
>CECJ01013071.1_pt1 | contig 14698 bp, 9 predicted proteins | sample 557621 | NCBI WGS metagenome assembly CECJ01 (sample SAMEA3182052, study PRJEB8094) | gut metagenome | biome: human; feature: gut; material: Stool; isolation source: human stools | place: Canada | collected 2012-03-21
TTCTTGCAGCGTTCCATGTAACCGCGCTTGAAAAGCGTTTCGATGATGGAGGCGCGTGTGGCGGGAGTACCGATGCCACAGTCCTTCATCGCCTGCCGCAGTGCGTCGTCCTCAATTTCCTTGCCCGCCGTTTCCATTGCCGAGAGCAGGGTGGCTTCGGTATGCAGCGGCTTGGGTTTGGTCTTTCCTTCGGTAATGGACGAGCCTTTCGGTGTCAGCGTGTCGCCTTCCTGCCAGCCGGGGATGGTAATTTCCTCTTTTTCCTCGCCATAGACGGCACGCCATCCGGTTTGCTTCACGACGCTGCCTTTTACGGTAAACTCCACTCCGGCACATTCCGCCGTGACAGTGGTCACATCCTTGACGCATTTCTCAGAGAATGCCTCGACCATGCGCCCGGCAATCATCTGATAGATGGTATTGTCCTCTTTGGAGAGGAAGAGCGGTTTCTCACCCGTGACGAGCAGGGCATGGTGGTCTGTCACCTTGCCGTCGTCCACGCTGCGGCGTGTCGGGGCGGCTTTTGCCCGCACCTTGTCTTTCCATTCGGGCTGTGTGCCGATGAAAGCGAGCAGTTTGGGAATTTCGGCAAACACGTCTTCGGGGATGTAGCGGCTTCCCGTTCTCGGATAGGTTATCAACTTCTTTTCGTAGAGTTTCTGCGCGATTTCAAGCGTCTGTTCCGCCGTGAAGCCGTGCTTGGCGTTGGCTTCTTTCTGGAGCGTGGTCAGGTCGTAGAGCAAGGGAGTTTCCTCCGTCTTCTCCTTGCGCTCGGCTTTCGTGACAGTGGCGCAACCTGCCGCCTTTACCTTATTATATAGTTCCATCGCCGGTTCTTTCTCTTTCCATTTCTCGGAGGATGAGAATTTCACGACTTCGCCGTCGCAACCGTCCGTTGCGATATGGAGCTGCCAGAATGCTTCGGACGTAAAGCGGCGGTTCTCCCAGTAGCGTTCACATACCATAGCCAACGTTGGTGTCTGCACCCGCCCCACGGAATACGTGCCGTGTCCGGCGGCGATGGATAACGCCTGTGTGCCGTTGATGCCCACGAGCCAGTCGGATTCGCTCCGCGCTTTGGCGGCGAGGTAGAGGTTGTCGTATTTGCTGCCGTCTTCGAGTTTCCGCAGTCCCTCGCGGATAGCTTTGTCGGTGAGAGAGCTGATCCACAGGCGCACGAAAGGAGTGGTGCAACCCGTATAGTGGTAGAGGTAGCGGAAGATAAGCTCTCCCTCGCGTCCGGCATCGGTCGCCACGATGATATGTTCGCTTGTGTCGAACAGTCTTTTGATGACTTTTATCTGCGACACCACGCCGCTGTCGGGCTTGTAACCTTTCTCCGTCCTGACCTGACGGGGGACGAGCGTGAATGTGTCGGGAATAATCGGGAGGTTGTCACGGACAAATCCGCGCACGCCGTAGCCGTCGGGCATGGCAAGCTGAACGAGGTGTCCGAATGCCCATGTCACGGCATAGCCGCCTCCCTCGAAATATCCTTCCTCTCTCTTTGTCGCGCCCACGATGCGGGCGATTTCACGTGCCACGGAGGGCTTTTCTGCAATGATTGTCTTCATGTTTTCTTGCTTTTTTGTTGATACTTTGGATTTTATTTTGGATTCAGTGGCGGACACGGGATTACATTTTCATGCCTTTGTTGTTCTTCTTTTTCGGCTTCTCCTGCTGCTGTTGCTGGCGGTCGTCCTTCGGGGCGGTCTGACCTTTCTGCAAAGGCTCTTTCAGGTTCTTTGTCGCCTCGTTGGTTTTGCCCTCGTTGTTCACCGCCACCTGTGTGCGGCTCTCGTTGGACGGGGCGACCTGCTGGGCGTTGTCGGGGTTCGTTTCGTAGCGGTACGGGCGGCCCTTCTCCGGGTTGAACTTGATATACATCGTGGCATGGAAGCCCTGCTTGTCGGTCACGTTCTCCAGTTTCACGGCTTTACCCGCCACGTAGTCGGCTTTCTGCTTGTCGGTGAAGTTCACGCCGCTCCATTTGCTGATGGGGCGGATGCTGCCGTCCTCGTTCATCCACGTGTTGCGGCGTTGCTCCTTCTTGGTCTGTGCGGCATTTTCCCCGCCTTGCGCCTGACTTTTCGAGGTGTCACCTTTGGCTTCCTGCGTCTGTGCGGTACGGGGCGACCTTCCGGTTCCCGGCACGAACTCCACGCCGCGCTGCTCCACGTTCACTTGAAGGGTGGTGACGAACTTCCTGCCGTCGTTGCGCTCGATGAGCTTGTCGCGCACGGGCAGTCCGGCGCGGAGCATGTCCTGCTCCTGTTTGGTGATTTCCGTCTTGCCGATGCGCTCCGGGATGCGCACCTTGTTTGCCGGAATGTCCGTGATTTCATTCGTCTTGCGGTCGATGCTGATGTAGGAGGGGATGATTTCGCCCGTTTCCCTGTCCACAATGTCCACGACCCTGCCGAGGTTGCCCGTTTCGCGCAGGTTCTTCCGGTCATCGTCGGAGAATTTGTGTTCCTTGTACTCATCTAACTTCTGCTCCTTGCGGATGAAGTGCGGCACGAGGCTGACATTTCCCTCACCGTCCTTCTTGAAGGAGAGGCGGGCGTCCAGCTCGAATGATTCGCCGCCGAAGGTGGGCTTGACCTTTACCAAGTCGGACTTGCCGTAGTGGAGCATCTTCGTAAGGTCTCCGGACTTTTCAAGGTCGTCACGCTTCACGCCCCATCTGTCCTCCAGCTCCTGCCAGTTGATTTTGCTCTCGTTGATGGGTTGGTAGCCCTGTCTGCCCTGCGTCTGTTGCGGGCTTTCCTGCTGTTCTTTCTGTTGTTCCATGTTTTCCTGTTTTTGAGGTTCTTGTTTCTCTGTCTTTTGTGCCGCCATCTCTTCCTGCACCTGCTGTTGATAAGGGAAGGTGTCGATTTTGTGCGGTGCAAGGATTTGTTTGTTCTGGTACGGATGCTGAAGCAGGTCTTTCATCACGCCAAGCATGGAATCCACTTGGTCTGCCGCGATGCGGTAGAAACCGAAGCGGCTGGGTTCCTTGCACTGCCGGAAGAAGTTCTTGAAGAAGTTGTCCAGCACGTCGCCGTGTCGGTCGAATTGCAGGAAACTCTGCGCGTTCTCAGCTTTCGCAGGGGTACGCTTGGGTGTGCCGTCTGCATTCAGCCCGGCTACCACGCTGATCTCGCCCGTCTTCTCGTCACGGACTACCAGCACGTCCTTTTCGTCTTTTTTCTTTGCCATTTGAAAAATGTTTTAATGGGTTATTTATGAAAGAAATTATGGATACGAGCCTTGTAGAAGGCTATATCTTCTTTTTTGAAGTCCTTGATATGGTTGGAAAGGAATGTCAGCACATCCTCCTCGCTGTAATAGGTTTTCTTGCCCAGTGTCTTGTAGGGCAATGCGCCGACACTGCGGTAGCGTTGCAGTGTGCGCTTGCTTATCTGGAGCAGCATGCACAAATCCTGATTGTCGAAAAGGCGGATGCTTTCCGTGATAGTAGGCTGTTTCCCCTCAGCCTTCATCGCCAGCAGCAGTTCGTCCTGACGGTCGAGCCGTTCCATCAGCTTCTGCATCCAGCCCTCGAAGTTGTTTCGTGTGAGCAGTTCCATGACCTATGTCCTCCTTCCTTTTGGTTTGCCGCCAGTGCGCAGCGTGTGGTTGCGTTTCAATTCCTGCGGTGTTGCCGCGTCCTCGTTGACGGCACACGCTTCAAGCAGGCGGTCTATTTCCGACTGCCGGTAGCGGCATTTACCGCGAAGCACGACATAACCGATGCGTTGCTCGCTGCGCATACGCTGGAGGGTGCGGGTACTCACGTTAAGCAGGTGCGCCGCCTCGCGTGTGGTGAGCAACCTGTCGGGCGATGCCGCTTTCTTGTCGCCGGAGGCGGCACGGACGTGTGCCGCAATCTCCGCTATCTGTTCCGTCAATGACCGGAAGGCGGAACTTTCCATCGTTATCACTTTCATATTCAGTCCTTTCTTTTTGTTTCTGCAGCAAAAATCGGCAATAAACAAAAGGGGCTTTAACAACTCACTACGTGACTCACGTAAGATTTTTACGGAAGATGGCTCCGTAACCCGGTCAAACGGCGCAACAGGCAGCCTTTCAGCGGAAAACGGCACGTGTTCGGGACCGTACCGTTACCTTTGCGGGCAAACCGATAATTGCATGAATATGGAAATAGTATCTATCGAGAAAAAGACTTTCGAGATGATGGTGGCGGCATTCGGCGCACTCTCGGAGAAGGTCGCCGCCCTGAGGCGCAAAAGCGACACGAGGCGCATGGAAAGATGGCTCACGGGCGAGGAAGTCTGTAGGCAGTTGAGAATAAGTTCGCGCACGTTGCAGACGCTGCGCGACAGGCGGCTTATCGGCTACTCGCAGATAAACCGCAGGTTTTATTACAAGCCGGAGGAGGTGAAGCAGCTGATACCGCTTATCGGCACGCTCTATCCGCACGGCAGATGATTTGATTTATTCACCCACTGAATCCGAAGTTATGATGAACGAGAACAACGATGTTTTTACGATGGAAGACGAGCCGATAGCCTCTGTGGTGCAGGATATGCGCAAAGGCTCGAAATGGCTGTCCGCCTTTCTGGAAAGTTACCGTCCTCCGCTGGACGGGGAACGTTACCTGACGGACGGCGAGGTGGCGGAACTGCTCCGCGTAAGCCGACGCACCTTGCAGGAATACCGCAACAACCGCGTGTTGCCCTTCATACTTTTGGGAGGGAAGGTGCTTTACCCGGAAACGGGGCTGCGTGAAGTGCTGGAAGCAAATTACCGCAAGCCGCTGGAGTGAGCGCGGTTGGCAAGAAAAAAGGAAACGGGCGACACTTTTTGTGGTGCTGCCCGTTTCCTTGTCTTATGTGGTATGCGCAATCAGCAGTACCCGGCTTTTCCGTTCTGTATGAACATCACGTATGCCTGCCGTTTCTCTTTGGCGAGAGCTTTTCCCACCAGCCATGTGCGGAACAGGTGGGTGTTGTAGGTGTTCAGCCGGAAGGCGACGGGGATGATGATTTCAAGCGCGTACACATCTGCGTACAGTCCGTTTTCAAGTTGCATGTAGCGGCACACCTCGTAGTCGTTAAGCACGTCCGACTTGCGGATGGCTTTGATGGCGGCGTTCACTGCCGGGACGGTCGTATGGAACAGTCCGGCGATTTCGGTGGCGGTCATCCACACGTCGTTACCGGTTACGCTGACCGCCTTGTCCTCTATGATGATTATGTCACGTTTCATGGCTTCTCTTTTTTAGATGGTGCAACCTGCAAATTCCTCAACACTGTTCAACCTTGCGGCAAGGTTCTTCATGTCCTGATTGAGTTTTTCTTTGGTTATCTTCGCGTAAATCTGCGTCGTCTTTATGCTCTTGTGTCCGAGCATGGAGCTGACGGTTTCGATAGGTACGCCATTAGAGAGAAATACCGTCGTGGCTGCCGTGTGGCGGCTCTGATGCCACGTGATATGCTTGGTGATGCCGCAACGCTTGGCGACGGCACGGATACCGGCAAGGCACGTGTTATAATGCGGGACGGGGAATATCTTGCCGTTCTCGCACAGCCCACGGTATTTGCCGATTATGCGGTTGGCGATGTCAAGCAGGCGGATGTTGGACACCACGCCCGTTTTCTGGCGGTTGATGTTTATCCACTCGTGTTCGTCGAAGTAGGTGCGGATATTCTCTTCCGTGAGGTTGCGCATATCCGAGAACGACAACCCGGTGAAAGCGCAGAACAGGTAGAGGTCACGGTACAGTTCCTGTTTGGCGTTTTTCAGTTTCCCGTCCATCAGCAGGCGTATTTCCTCTTTGGTCAGAAAACTGCGTGTTGTTTCCTCCTTCTTGATTTCATACTCGCGGAACGGGTCGCGTGTCAGCCACTCGTTGTTGATGGCGATGAACACCATCGTCCGTAGCGGGCAGACGTACAGCCACACGGTATTGGTGCAGCAGTGTTTGTCCGTGCGCAGGAACATCTCGAAGTCGGAGATGAAAGCGGGGGTAAGCTCTTTCAGTGCGATGTCCTTCACATGGTAGCGGATGTCGAGGAACTCTTGCAGGTGCTTGTAAACGATACGGTACTTTTCCAGTGTACCTTTTGCTTTCATGCCTGCTTCCACCTGTTTCTCATAGTCCTCATTGTGACGACGGTACACCTGCATCAGCGTGTGGTAGCGGTGTTCCAGTCCGAGAAAAGCGTTCTTCACCTTCTCAGCCGTGACGAAGTTGTCACGTTCCATGATTTCCTGATAATGCTTGTTGATACGTACCCGCATCTTGTCAAGCATACGGTTCGTTTCGAGTGCTGTCGTACTTCTGCCTGTAACACGTCCTCCTTTGGTGTCCCACAGCTTCGGATCGACACTCAGCTTGCAACTGAACTGCGTCTGGCTGCCGTCCACCGTGATGCGTCCCATGACGGGAACCGTCCCGTCCTTTTTCACTACCTGACGCTTGAGGTAGTAGATTACTGAAAATGTACTCTTCATCGTCCTTAATTTTTTTGGTTTCAAAATTAGTTGTGAAGAGTCCGGTGTCGGTACGCAAAACGGGGAGGAACGGCGCAATCTTTTTCCGTAACCGTATTTGTTACGTGAGTTGTGGGTAACTCACTATAAAATAGCGTCTTGTTTCGCCATTCGTGCCCGTTTGTCGCATTTTCGGGCATGGTTACGAACAAGTAACGTTGCGGCGTCAAGATTTGGCTTCGGCAGGGATTGTAATGGCTTCACGAATTATCGCCACTTCAACTAAAACCCTTGTAACTCAATTCTATCACTATATCTTTCCGCATTTCACTTTTTTGTAGTAACTTTGTGCCTTAAATAAATAGATACTAAATATAGACTTCAAGTATGGCAGAACCTTTTAAGAATATGTACAACAAGCAATTTTTCGATCTGTTTACGAAAGATTTGAGACTTGTTATCGATGATTTTGATGCTCACGGTTTTGTTTCTCAAATAATGGATGATGAATGGGAAGGCAGGGAACTAAAACAGCGCTGGATACATATCACTAGCATTCTGAAAAAGTTTTTGCCGGCAGATTACAAAGAGGCGATCGCTAAGATTCTTGAGTTGTTGGATCATGTAAAAAGTACGCGGCCTGATTTTTCGGTGATAGACGATACGAAGTTTGGATTGATGCTGGAGTATGGGGTGATTCTGAATAATTATGTCGAGCAATATGGGTTGGATGATTATGAAACGTCTGTCAAGGCGATAGAGAAAATCACACAGTTCACAAGTTGCGAATTTGTGACTCATCCTTTTATAATAAAATATCCGGATGAAATGATGAAGCAGATGTTGGTTTGGTCGAAACATGAGCATTGGGGAGTCAGGCGGCTTTCGTCAGAAGGTTGCCGTCCGCGTTTGCCTTGGGCGATGGCTTTGCCGAATCTGAAGAAAGACCCGACACCTATTATTCCTATTTTAGAGAATCTTAAAAATGATCCGGCAAGATTTGTACGGTTGAGCGTTGCCAATAATTTGAATGATATTGCGAAAGATAATCCGGAAATTGTCATTGATTTGGCAAAGAAATGGAAGGGGGAATCTAAAGAGGTAGACTGGATTATTAAACACGGTTGCCGGACGCTCTTAAAACAAGGGATTCCAGAGGTGATGGAGTTGTTTGGCTTTGATTCTATCAGAAATAATATTAGTATGGAGGATTTTCAGATTTCAAGTCTTAAGGTTAAAGTCGGTGATTCGTTGGAGTTTGGTTTTAACTTGTTGAATCATAGCAATAAGACAATCAAAATACGGCTTGAATATGGTATTTATTACCAAAAAGCAAATGGAACGCTGACGAAGAAAGTTCATAAAATCAGCGAAAAAGAATATACCGGGAATTCTACCACACGAATAACGCGAAAGCACTCTTTCCGCGTGGTTACGACGAGAAAATTCCATCTCGGGCTTCATCAAATTGCTATAATAATCAATGGGAGTGAATTTGAAAAATATGATTTCGATTTGATTGGGTAATTCGATTTAATTGAGTTATTCGACTGGATCGAGTAATAACCACACTACATATAATATGGATTTCTGCATTAGCTATTATCTCTACAAGTGCTGCAACAAATAATATAAATCCTCGATTCTCCGGATGAAAATCGAGGATTTTTTTATTTTGATTACTACTATCTTCTTCCTAATACCCCGGATTCTGTTTCAACCTCTCATTCATCACCCGTATTTTCTCCGGTATAGGGAATACAGTTGTATATCCACTTGCCTCATCCGGTAGTTGCGGACGGCTGCTGTAAGCTCTTGTAAACTTCCCGAAGCGGACTAAGTCCTGTCGTCTCCATCCTTCCCAAGCCAGTTCCAGCTGACGTTCGGCAAGGATATTCTCTAAAGTGGCAGTGCGGGGAGAAGCGTTGACACGGCTACGAACTTCATTGAGTTCTTCATCTCCGTTTGCTCCGTTCCGGACTTTCGCTTCACTCTTCATCAACAAAGCGTCTGCATAGCGGAACAATACAATGTCATTCTCCATCAACTTACCGTCTTTTGTGGCAGTCGGATCAACTTCATACTTTTTCATGCGGGCTCCTGCGGTTTGTTCGTATGGGGTATCTGTTATATCCAGAGATACTTTCCAGGGCAGATATTCCAGTACCGTTCCATTATCCAGTTTGATTATGTTTCCTTTCAGGTCGTGGACAATTCCTGCAAAATAGCAAATATCAAAACGGGGATCTTGTTCCGCGGTTTCATAACCGAAAGCTTCGAGGGCTTCAATGGTGGCGCTGGGACCGTTCTCACCGCTTAGTCCGTAAGCCTTGGCGTGATTATAGTGGCGGGAACGGAAGAGATATTGCATCTGGTTGGTGTACAGAGTTTTGTTCATCGGGATAGTGAAGACATTCTCTACGGACGGTTCGTTGAATATAGAGAAATTCGTTTCGTATTCCGGTTCCAGTTTGTAGCCCATAGTCTTGAGTTGGTCACAATAGTAGATAACTGTTTCCCAGGCATTTAGTTCGCTGCCGTTCACTGTGAACTTTATATTTTTTCCATCCGGGCGTTGTCCGTCCGTCCAATCATTGTCTGTATAAACTTCGGAGTTCAAAGCCAGTTTGGCCAGTAGGAAAGTTACCACGGGGCGAGTGATACGGCCATAGTAAGGGCCGGACTGGTTGCTATGTGCATCGCTCAACAAAGGAGCCGCCTCTTGCAATTCCTTGACAACAAAGTCAAAGACCGTTTTTCGTTCACTTTGCACTACATCTTTCATTGCTACGGAAGAGGATTGAACTAGCGGGATGCGTCCGAACAAATCCATCAGGTAATAATAATACATAGCCCGCATGGCACGTACTTCGGCACGGTATGCCGGCAGTTCCGTAGCGGAATGAGTTTCGGCGAATTTGTCTATCCGTTCCAGTGATTTGTTACTTAACATGACGACTTTATAGAGATATTCCCATGTAGCCTGAATGGCATCATTCTCTATTCCCCAATCGTGCAGGTAAAGTCCTTGCCAAAAACCACCGTCATACCAGTCACCTCCACGGGTGGGGATAATGGCTTCGTCGGAGGTAAAGGTGTTCAGGTCGTAGACTCCCCTACCCGTTCCCTGCAATCCCTGACTATCACTATAACCGCCTACGTATGTATAAAGCGAAGCTACTGCATTGAGATATACTTCCGAGATTGTATTGTAAACGTCATCTTCGGGTAACTTATCTTTCGGATTTTCCTCCAAAAACTTACTACATGAGAATAAACCCAGGCACGTTATAAGAAGGAATACCAGCACTCCCGAAGGACGTAAGATCTTCTTTGAAAACAGTTCCGCTATCCTTGAAAGCAGTTCTTCTTTCTGCAAAAAAAGACTTTTATTTTTCATATATTGTTTCATCATCTCCTCCTCCATTAAAAGTTAATACTCAATCCCAGTGTATACGTCCGCGCCAACGGATATCCCCGTTTATCATCCACGCCTAAAGTGGAGTTCACCGTTGAACTGTTAATCATAGGTGAAAGTCCCGAATAACCGGAAATAGTTGCCAGGTTGTTGACTGTAAATGCCAGACGCAGGGAACGGACATATTTCTTCAGTTTCTGTACTTTCTCAATCGGCACGTTCCAACCCAGCGTCACATAGTCGAAGTTGACATAATCTCCCTTTTCCAACCAATAGTCGGTGGCGGTTTGATCCTTGATGTTCTGTTTCGGGGCTTTCTTCATTACGTTATAGTCGGGAAATATATTCATGTTCATATAGGTCAGGGAGGTTCCGTTGTAGATTTTATGTCCGAAAGCTCCGTTAATCTGCAAAGACAGATCGAAACGCTTGTAGCGGAAACTGATGTTGGAGCCAAGAATCGTTTTAGGTACGGCTTGTCCTGCCACGTAGCGGTCTTCACCATCTTCAAGGCTGACACCTCCGCCATTCAGATCGGCGATGCCATAGGTGTATCCGCCGTTTCCGTCGGATTCCAGTCCCGTACTGTGGGGAAGATAGAACACGCCCAACGGTTGACCCACCATCTGATATACGATGTGGTTGTATCCTCCATGAAAGCCGGCTCCGTCGAGGCCAGCAAGACTTTTATATTCGGGAGCAGAAAGCATTTCGCCGTTGTACATACCGCTTAATGAGAGCAGTTTGTTGCGCTGGAAAGTGATATTGGCATTGATATTCAGTTCCATATCCTTGGTCTTCAAGGGGGTGATGCCGATGGCGATTTCCGTACCCCAGTTGCGCATGGAACCGATGTTGGCAAGCAAGGTGTTATAGGTGAAAGGCGGTACGCTTACGTTGTAAAGGTAAAGCATGTCTGTGGTTCGGGAGTTGTAATAGTTGGCGGAAAGCAGCAGGCGGTTGCCGAAAAGAGCTACGTCGATACCGGTATTAAAGGTATGTTTCACTTCCCATTTCAGGTCGGGATTCGTGTTCCGTAAGTCTCCTAAAGATACGACGGCGGAGTTTCCGACGGGGACTACACCGTTCGGCTTTACAAGGTTCAATGTAGTGTATGAGTCAATCCCACTCTGATTACCTGCCAGACCGTAGCCAATACGGAATTTCAGATTATCCACCATCGGCAACTGCTTCATAAATTCTTCTTCACTAATCACCCATGCGGCAGATGCGGAGGGGAAGAATCCCCATTTGTGGTTCGCCCCGAATTTGGAGGAAGCATCTGTACGGGCGTTCAGCGTCAGTACGTAGCGGTCGGCGTATGTATAGTTGAAACGTCCCATGAAGGATGCCAGACGGGGTTGGTCGTAGTAAGAATTAGTGCCTTCCCACAAACGGAGTGCGCCTGCCTGAAGATTATTATACCCGAATTTGTCGGTGCTGAAATTGCTTACTGTTGTATAATATCCCGTGTAGGTTTCTTTTTGAAGTTCGGCAAGTGCCAACACGTCAAAGAAATGTTTTTTCCAGTTTTTCTTATAGGTCAGCATCATGTTGCCCAGCAAGGATTCTCGCTTTTTGGTTCCTTTGTAAGCCTGGCCGTTCGCCCAGACGGAGGTGGGGAGGTATTGCGAATTTTCCACGATATTATAGGTATAGGCACCGAAGAGGTTAAGTTTCAGCCCTTCCAGTAGATTGAAAGTCAGACGGGCATGCGTGCTGATGTGCGAAGTGGCATCATCGTCCTGCACTTCCATCCATGCCAATGGATTGGTGATTTGACTGGCGGTCGTTATTCCATCCCAAGAATTGGTGACGGGGTCTTTATGGTTGGGATAGGTGGGGTTGAATGTGGCTGCCGAATAGAACGTTTTCTGATAATCCACCAGATTATGATTCTTCTGAATGGAACCGAACATTCCCAGCTCGCAGTTCAGGAAGCCGTCGAACATTTTCTGATTCATGTTCATATTCGAAGTGAAGTTTTTCATGTCTTCATTCAGAATCACTCCCTGACGATCCATGAAACCAAGAGAAACGCGATAGCTGGACTCACTGGAACCGCCATAAAAGGCGATGTGATGGTTTTGTTGTAGTCCTGTCTGTTCAATCTCTTTCTGAAAATCGGTGTTATTTCCTTTATCCAGAATGGAAATCCCGCGTTCCGAGGCGACACGGCGGTACTCATCGCCGGACAGCATTTTCAGATTCTTGTAGACGGTGGAAATTCCGAAGCTACCGTTGTAGGCTACCTGTGTTCTGCCGCTCATTCCTTTTTTAGTGGTGACCTCGATCACACCGGAAGCTCCTCGTGAACCGTATTGTGCGGTTTCGGAAGCGTCTTTCAGAATGGTGAAGCTCTCAATATCCGTAGGGTAAATGGAGGTGAGCATACTCAAGTCACCAAATACTCCGTCGACGATTATCAAAGGGTCATTGCCACTGGTCAGTGAGGTAGTTCCCCGCAGGCGTACTGCATCCAAGGCTGCCGGACCATTTGACCCGCGTTGGATAGTCAAGCCCGGCACACGTCCGCGGATTGCTTCCAAAGGGTTCGTTATCTGGTCTTTATTCATCTGTATCTCCGTAATCTTCTCTACGGAACCGGAGAGGGTTTTCAAACTTCCGGTGGCATATCCAACAGTTATCAATGAGTCTATGGGCGTGACGGGAATCTTCTGCGCCAAGGTGCTCTCGCACGGGATTACCAGAAGAAGAAGGGTGTAGAAAATGAGTCTAGCGTGTTGTACCATATTCTTAGTTTTTAAGGTAATAATGCAAATATAACAAAAAAAGAGAGAATCTGGTTGAATAGATTCCCTCTTTTATTCATAAATGATATTGACAATGTCTATTTCACGATTATCTCATCCGTAAATATCCACCCTCCGAATTCGCTTCCGGCCTGTGCCTGGTAACGTACGTATCTTCCTTTGGCTTCTCCCTGCCATGAAATATCCGTAAACCGGATAGGGGTTTCTTTGCTCACTTCAAAGTGTTGTTTTTGCAACTCCGTGAAGTTAATTCCATCATCGGAAATGGAAATAATCACTGTCTCCGGCAGGAATACTTCCGCGCCGACCACTTGCATAAAAGCGGCGGTGATGGAATGGATAGGGGTTTCTTTTTCCATATCAATCGTCACATCGAGACGGTTGTCCGAGATAAATCCTTGCCATGAACCATCACCGTAAGTCCAGTCACCACGTATGCCGTCTGTCAGGGCTGTGTTGCCTTGTGCGGGATAATGGGGGCTATAGGAGGAGTTATAGGTCACTTTTTTACCGAGCGCCAAATGGCTGACTGGTTGAAGAGATTCGGGACGGCTGCCGATTTCCTTGCTCAAATCGAAAGGATGGTATCCTTTTTTCTGTAAATCGGCCACTGCTGACAGTGCGCGGGTATGGAAATCGGGCCACGACTTACGTTCCGGAGCCGACCAGGCTACTTCCGCCAATGCCAGCATACGGGGATAAATCATATATTCCACGTGTTCGGGAGTGGGGATATATTCCACCCATAGGTTACCCTGCACACCATAGACTAACTTTGCCTGCTCCGCAGTTAAGGAAGCGGGGACAGGATCGTAGGCATATACTTTCTTCAATGGCAGGTAGCCACCGATAGCTTCCGGCTGGGAGTACGGGGCGTCCTGATAGCTGTCCAGATAACAGTATGCACCCGGTGTCATGATGGCATGATGGCCGGAGGTGACGGCAGCAATACCACCCTCTTCTCCACGCCACGACATAACGGTTGCATTGGGCGCGATACCTCCTTGCAGAATCTCGTCCCATCCCAAGAGACGGCGTCCGTGATTGTTGAGGAACTTTTCGATACGGTGTATCAGATAGCTTTGCAGCTCGTCTACATTGGCCAGATGCTCGTCTTTCATTCTCTTCTGACATTTCGGACAGGTCTTCCAAGCCGATTTGCCGGCCTCATCACCTCCTACATGAATGTATTCGGAAGGGAAAAGTTCCATGACTTCCGTCAGTACATTCTCCAGAAAGGTGAAAGTTTCTTCATTACCGACACAGAAATCGGAGTTCTTGTAAGGTTCTCCCGAACAGGATAGCTGCGGGTAGGCAGCCAGCACTTCTTCCGAATGGGAAGGCATTTCAATCTCCGGAATCACCGTGATGTAATGCTGACGGGCATATTCCAGTATTTCACGAATATCGTCCTGGGTGTAATAGCCGCCGGAAGCTCCGGGTTCATCGTAACGGAGGTATTTACGTCCGCCGTTCCACCATTTCTTCCAGGTGGGGTCTGTACGCCAGGCTGCAAAATCGGTCAGTAAAGGGTATTTCTTGATTTCAAGCCGCCAGCCTGCCGCATCGGTCAGGTGCAGGTGCAAACGGTTGATTTTGTAATATGCCAATGCGTCTATCTGCTTCTTTATAAACTCTTTGGTAGAGAAATGACGGGATACGTCCAGCATCAGTCCGCGATAAGCAAAACGAGGGGTGTCTTCTATCTCGACAGAGGGTACGGAATAGCTGCCTGTGCTTGCCGGTTGCATCAGCTGTAACAGGGTTTGCATTCCATAGAATAATCCGGCTCCCGAAGTTGCCCGGATCTCGATTCGTTGAGAGGTGACGGAGAGTGTATAGCTTTCCGGTGATGGCAATTGGGGGGTCTTGGGGGTTATCAATAAGAAAAGCATCTGTTTCCTGTCTTTCATTCTCGCTTCTTTCAGCTGAACAGGTAATGCTTTCAGGTAATTCTCCCAGAGTTCCGCTTCTCCACCTTGCAGGTTTGTATAAAGTTTAGTCTTTTCTGACAGTAAAAAAGAGCCCGTCCCCTGCTCCATTTTTAATGGGACAGGTATGA
>CECJ01019797.1_pt1 | contig 14585 bp, 10 predicted proteins | sample 557621 | NCBI WGS metagenome assembly CECJ01 (sample SAMEA3182052, study PRJEB8094) | gut metagenome | biome: human; feature: gut; material: Stool; isolation source: human stools | place: Canada | collected 2012-03-21
CCGCCAGCTCCTTCATCCGGTCGCCGTCCGGCGTATCGTGCACGCGGTACAAAAAGGGCAGTTCCAGCCAGTAAAAATGCTGCGCCACCGTCTCATTTGCCGCCAGCATGAAATCCTCGATCAGCTTCGTCGCATCGTTTCTCTCATAGGGCACGATTTCCACAGGATTTCCTTCTGCATCCAGCCTGATCTTACTTTCCGGAAAATCAAAATCCACCGCCCCGCGCTCCCTGCGCTTTTTGCGGAGCGCCTGCGACAGCCGCGCCATCTCCTCTAACATCGGGACTGCCTCCATACAGCCCTCCCGCGCCGTTTCGTCTCCGTCCAATACCTTCTGTACCTCGGAATAGCTCATGCGCCGGTTGACGCAGATCACCGATTCTACGATTTCATAGCTGCCTATATTTCCCTTTTCATCAATATCCATCAGACAGGAAAGCGCCAGCCGGTCTTCCCCCGCGTTTAAAGAGCATATCCCGTTGGAAAGCGTCCGGGGCAGCATCGGAATGACCCGGTCCGCCAGATAAACGCTTGTCCCCCGTTCCTTTGCCGCCCAGTCCAGCGCGGAATTTTCCTGCACATAATTGGCGACGTCCGCGATATGCACGCCCAGCCGCCATACGCCGTTTTCTGCCGTCAGGCTTACCGCATCGTCCAGATCTTTGGCGTCCTCGCCGTCGATCGTTACCATATACAGGCTGCGCAGGTCACGCCGTCCTGCGCAGTCTCCTTCGCTCACCGCTGCCGCGACGCGCTGCGCCTGATTGAGCACCTTTTCCGAAAAATCCTCCGGGATTCCCAGCGCGCGCACAACAGAAAGCATGTCCACCCCCGGCGCGTCCTGCGCGCCCAGCACCTCGATGATTTCCCCCTCCGGGCTTTTGCGCTCCTCCCGCGACTCTTCATATTCCACGACCACCTTCGCCCCGTCGAACGCACCGTTTCGTTTTTCCTTTGCGATAAAAATATCCGGCACCGTTTTTCTGTTATCCGGGATCACAAATCCGAAGTTCTCGCTGGATTGGTACACGCCCACCGCACGGCAAAGCTTCTTTTCCGGCTTCACATATCTGCCCCGCCTGGTCTGCTCCAGCTTTCCCTCTGCCAAAAGCTCCTCTAACGCCCGCGTAAGCTCTCTGCGGTCCTCCGGCTTTACCTGCATAAAAATTGCCAGTTCCTTTTCCTTCATCGGCACATAGCGCGGATCCTCTGTCAGCTCGCAGATCAGTTTTTTCCGTTTTTCAAATAAATTTTCCATACTCCTCCCATTTGAATCCTAAAAGTGTGCGCATAATCGTGTTTTTTGTTCGGCAGGAAAAGAACTTTCCTGCCGAACAAAAAACACCCCGCAATGCGGAGTGCTTTTGTAACGTTCTCTTCATTTAGCCCCAGATTCTTGTAATGTTCAGAACTACCGCAAGCAGGATAAAACCAACGGCAAGCCACTTGGTGATCTTGATCAGCAGCCCTTCTCTGGAACGTCCTTTGATCTTACTCCAGTACGTCTCCGCACCGCCTGCGATCGACCCCAGACCGGCATTCTTTCCTTCCTGCATAAGTACCAGAACGGTCAGCGCAGCGCAGACCAATATAAAAATCACTGTTAAAGCTATTCTTAAATACTCCATTCTCACACCTCCCAGCGTTAAACAGTAAAATCATACCACGAAGTGAGCGAAAAAGCAACTATCTTTCTTTTAATTTCTCCTCTTTCGCCTCACCCTCAGCACGGTGGCAGTTCAGACCAAATTCCTCTAAAAGCTGCTGCCGGTATGCCTTATCGGCAACCGCCCTTTCCGCATCCGCTGCCCGTCCGGCAGCAACTAATTTCTGCATCAGGATCAGACCGTCTTTTATCCCCTCTTCCAGTCCTGCCTTATGCCCCTCTTCCCTGCCGTATTCAAATTCCGCTTCCCTGAGCTTTCTTTTTTCCTCTTCCTCGTCATACTCAAAAATTGACATCGCCACTACCTCCGCTCGCTGCCCCTGCAAAAACTCCTTCAGGATTCCTCTATGAATGCATTCCGTCACCGCATGATCTACCGCCTGTTCAATCGGTTCCGCCTTCGTATGCTTCCGGACACATGCCACATACTGGCTGTACTCCCTCAGCGTGCGGCAGCGCTCCATCAGCGCCTTGTTCTTCCCGTCGTTGATATTAAGCTGCAAAACCTTTAATTCCAGCTTCGGGTCATCCGTTTTCGTTTCAAAAGAATCCGACAGCTTCAATATGCGTCTCTCCGGCTGGGCGCTTCCGCCATTATAGAATACGACAAAATTCGGCGTCGGGATTTTCAGCAGCTTGCCCGTATATAAAGATTTCCCCTTTATATATTTCTCATACTGCCGCGCAATATATAAAAGATCGCGCAGCGGCATATTCGGATTCTGGCTTGCCTGATGCTCATACAGATTCAGCTCCGACATCAGGAGAAAGGAAACGTCATTTTTCATCCCCATATATACCGCATTTTCAAGGGTATATATCTCAAGTGCTTCCTCATCCTTATAATCTGTGCCGTTTAATCCGTTGTAAAGCTCCAGAAGATTCTTCTTTTTGCCAAAAAGCATACGGAACACCGTATCCTTACCCTCAGTGTATAAGGGGACATACGTCCCCTTATACACTGAGGGTATACTCCCGTTTTACATACAGCTTTGTTTCTTTTTCAGTTTCAGCCATAAAATCGCTCCTTCCTGCGGTGCAGACAGCACGCTGCCCATGTCGGCAGGAAACGCTTCTATGACTGCTTTCCCCGTCTCACGTTTTCGGGACGAAAGCAAATATCAGAAAAAAACAGTATATAAAGCCGCTGTTTTCCCGCTCCTCCTGCCTGTTGTCAGTTATCGGTGATCCAAGCATAGAGTTTCGGAAAGAAAACAGATACAGCACCTTGGAAAATGGAATCGTGCTGCAAATAAGAGACGGCATGAATGCCCGGATTCTTGTGAAATTTATGCTTATCTACAACATAACACTTTATCCGCGTTACGGCAACTTATTTTTTCAAAAAAAGAGCCGTTCTCCTATTCCAGACAGCAGATCAGCCCTCCAAAGCCGAAGGCTTGGAGGGCTGATCTGCCGTTGTTTCAGAAACGCTGCCCCTGTATCACAAAATCTCCCACACAACCAGCAGCAGCACGATCACGAGCGCCAGTCCGCCCAGAAAGGTCAGTCCGATCAGAAGCGCCGCCTTTAAGGCGCCCAGCGCCCACATCCGGCGCTCTGTCGGGCTCATGGCGTCGTCTTCCCACGGGCGGTCGTTTTCAGCCGGCTCCGGGATTTCTCCTTCGCGCCTTTTTTTAGAAAGGGAAAAGGGCGAAAAGACCGACGGCGCGTCGATCCCGCTCATGTCGGCAATCACGCGCCCGTCGTCTTTGGCTTCTTCCCTTTTTTTCCCCATTATTTATCGTAGAGATGGCAGACCACATAATGACCGGGCTCCACCTCTTTCTGAACGGGGGCTTCTGTCTTACATTTTTCCATACAGTGCTTGCAGCGGGTATGGAACTTACATCCGGAAGGCGGATTTGCCGGGGAAGGAATGGAGCCTTCCAGCACGATACGGTTCATCTTCGCCTTCGGGTCGGGCACAGGGATCGCGGAGAACAACGCCTCCGTGTAGGGGTGCAGCGGGTTGCGGAAAATATCCGCCGTCGTGCCGTACTCCACCAGATTGCCCAGATACATAACGCCCACCGTGTCGGAAATATATTCCACAACGGAGAGGTCATGGGAAATGAACAGATATGTCAGCTTATATTTTTCCTGCAGCTCCTTTAACAGGTTGATGATCTGCGCCTGGATCGATACGTCCAGAGCGGAAACCGGCTCGTCGCACACGATAAATTCCGGATTCAGTGCCAGCGCCCTCGCGATGCAGATACGCTGTCTCTGTCCGCCGGAAAACTCATGCGGATAGCGGCTCTTATGGAACGGCTGCAGTCCGCAGTTGTCCATGACCTGATCGATATAGTCGTTTAATTCCGCCTTCGGAACGAGGTTGTGCTCCCTTACCGCCTCCCCGATGATCTCGCCTACCGGCAGACGGGGGGAAAGGCTGGAAAAAGGATCCTGAAAGATGATCTGCATCTTTGTGCGCAGCTCACGCATTTCCTTATTGGGAATGTCATAAACCTCTTTGCCGTTAAAAAGCACCTGACCGTCGGTCTTTTCTCCCGCAAGGCGCAGGATCGTGCGTCCGGTCGTCGTCTTACCGCAGCCGGACTCGCCTACAAGACCCATCGTCGTTCCTCTTTTTAAGTTGAACGTAACGCCGTCAACGGCTTTTACATGGCCTATCGTATGGCTCACCATGCCGCCCTTGATCGGGAAATATTTTTTCAGGTGGTTGACCATCAGAATGTACTGAGGATCATATTCCACCGGTGTAAAATTGCTTTTGATCCGTTCCATGTCATTCACCTGCCTTCTTGTCGTAGTAGCGATAGCAGCTTACCTTGTGCGTCTCGGAAATGCTGATCTCGCAGGGATACTTCCCGTCGCATTCGGGAAGGTTCATTTCACAGCGGTCACGGAAATAGCAGTAGTCGGGCATGTTGACCGGATTGGGAACCTTGCCCGGGATGGAATAAAGCTTGTCCACCTTTTTGCCGATCACGGGTTTGGAAGCCATCAGCCCCTTTGTATAAGGATGGCAGGGATTTTCAAAAATCTCTTCCACCGTACCTTTTTCCACCACGCGGCCCGCGTACATGACAACCACATAGTCCGCCATCTCTGCGATCACGCCCAGATCGTGTGTGATCAGCATGATGGAGGAATTGATCTTGTCCTTCAGGGTGCGCAGCAGATCGAGGATCTGCGCCTGGATCGTTACGTCCAGCGCCGTTGTCGGCTCGTCTGCAATAATGATCTTAGGGCTGCATGCAAGCGCCATCGCGATCATGACACGCTGGCGCATACCGCCGGACAGCTCGTGGGGGAACATCTTGTAAACGCCCTCGCTGTTTGCGATGCCGACCATCTTTAACAGCTCGATGCTGCGCTTTGCAATATCCTCCTTGCTCTTTCCCTCGCCGTCATGCAGGGCGATTACCTCGTCTACCTGCTCCCCGATCCGGAATACCGGATTTAAAGAGGTCATCGGCTCCTGAAAGATCATGGACATGAAATTGCCGCGCAGCTTCTGCATCTTCTCCAGCGGCGTCTTTGCGATGTCGTAAGCCTTATCGCCCACATTTAAGCGGATCTGTCCTTCCACGATCTGCCCCTGCGGACGCTGCAGAAGCTGCATCAGAGAAAGGCTCGTTACGGATTTGCCGCAGCCGGACTCGCCCACGACGCCGACCGTCTTGCCGACCGGGACGTTGAAGCTTACGCCGTCAACGGACTTTACCACACCTACATCCGTAAAGAAGTAGGTGTGAAGATTATCGAATTCCACCGCGTTGTTCGGATCGTGCATCTTTGTCACATATTCGGACTCGGGCACGTTTTTGCGCTTATGCTGCTTTTCGTACTCGTTGGTGATTTTGCGGTTCTCTCTGGAAATCCTGCGGGATTCCTTTGCGGAGAGATAGCCTTCCGCCTGTTTCTTTGCCATTCTATTCTCTCCTCTCTTACCGTTTCATCTTCGGGTCAAACGCATCCCTCAGACCGTCGCCCACGAAGTTAAAGCCAAGAACCGTGATCAGCAGACAGATACTTGCCGGAACCCAGATGAACCAGTAATTTGTCATAACATATGCGTTGTTTACGTCGTTGATAATATTACCCCAGGAAGCAAAGGGGAACTTAACGCCCAGACCAAGGAAGGACAGCGTCGCTTCCATAATGATCGTGCTTCCCAGACTCATCGTACAGGTAACGATCAGCTGCGGGATAACGTTAGGGATCAGATGGCGGAAAATCCTGCGGGAAACGCGGATGCCGCACGCCTCTGTCGCCGTCATAAACTCCTGCTCGCGCAGAGAAAGGATCTGTCCGCGCACCAAACGCGCGATGGAGGGCCAGCTTAAGAAGCCCAGCACGAGCATCAGGTAAAGCATACGGATCTGCGGATCGACCTGCATCGCATCCATCGCCGCACCCAGAATGATCAAGAGCGGTGTGGAAGGGATACAATAGAAAATATCCACGATACGCATGATCAGGTTATCCACCCATTTGCCGAAGTAGCCCGCGATACCGCCCAGCACGATACCGATGAACGCGCCGATGAACACGACGATAAAGCCGATGACAAGGGATACCCTGCCGCCGTACATCAGACGGGTCAGCATGTCCATGCCGTTGGTGTCCGTTCCGAGCCAATGCGTCTTGGAGGGAGCCGCATAGCGGTCATATACATAGGTGTCCTTGGACTGCAGTACCGACCAGTTCTGCGCGTCCGCATTGTAAGTGATCTTATAGGTATATTCTTCCCCGTCCTCGCCGGTATAAACAAACTCTGTCTGATCTGCGGCGATTGCCTCTTCCAGCGCTTCCTTATAATCTCTTGTCAGTACAACGCCGTTCTCTTTGGGCTGAACGACAAAACGGCTGATGTAGCCCAGCGTCTGTCCGCCCTGCGTGATGTTGCCGTCCGCATCCAGCGCATAATCCTTGCCGCCGGCGGAAAATGCAGTTTCCCCGTTTGCATGTGCCTTTAACGCCTCATGCTTTTCCTCAAAGGTCAGCGCTGCCGCTTCTTCATTGATGATGTCCTTTGCCGCCAGCGCCAGAAGCGTACCGCCGGAAGAGATCGCATAGAGGTCTTCGCCCTCTTTTGCGATGTCATAGGTCACATCCTTATAGGTAAAGCTCTCCTCGTTCTTCGTCACAGCCAGCAGAAACTGCGCCTGCACGATCGAACTGAATTCCTGACCGTCGTTGATGATATAACGGAGGTCTTTGTTCTGGACTACGCCCACATACTCTTTGTCCAGCTTGGTATGGGTATAAAACTGTTCATCCTGGCCATAGGGGCTGATCCAGCCGCCCACGAAGGAGAACAAAAACATTAAAACCAGCATTGTCAGGCCGATTACAGCCAGACGGTTTCTGAAAAAGCGCTTTGCAACGAGCGCGCCGGGGGACAGCACTTTGACCCGTCGGTCGTCGTTCAAAGACAGTTCCTGTGTATTTTCTGCCGCAGTGTCTTTTTCCTTACTCATTTTTTCGGCTCTCCTCCTTCCTTACGCAATCCGCACGCGGGGATCGACCACCGCATATAAAATATCGGAAATCAGGTTTCCGGCAAGCGTCAGCACCGCCAGAAACGTCATGTAGAACATGGAAAACGGAATGTCACCCGCAACCATCGCCTGATAGGAGGTATAGCCGATTCCCGGAATGGAAAACAGCGTCTCTGTGATCAGCGCGCCGGAAAACAGTCCCGGCAGGGAACCGCCGATGATCGTCACAAGCGGGATCAGCGTATTGCGGAACGCATGATGATAAATAACCTTTTTCTCGGAAAGTCCCTTTGCGCGGGCAGTACGGATATAATCCGCGTTCAGCACCTCCAGCATGTTCGTTCTCGTGTAACGCATCAGGGAGCCGACGGATACGATGACTAACGTAATGATCGGCAGCACCAGATGGTGCGCCTTATCCATGAGCTGTCCCCATGCATCCAGCTGCGCATAATCGCGTCCTACCAGGCCGTATAAATCAAACCAGCCCAGCTTTACGGAAAAGACCAGCTTCAAGATCGTCGCAAAAAAGAATGTCGGCAGGGAAATACCCACCAGCGCGCCCGCCGTGATCGCATAATCTGCCTTGGAATACTGCTTGGTTGCCGCAACCACGCCCAGCGGGATCGCGATCATCAGCTGGATCACGAAGGAAACCGCGCCCATCACAAATGACAGCCAGATAACCTCTTTGAATTTGTCCAGCACGGGAACGGTATATTTCCAGCTGTCGCCGAAGTTGCCGCGCACCGCGTCGCCGATCCATGTGAAAAATCCGATCACGATCGGTTTGTCCAGTCCGTAAGCAGCGTTTAACTGCTGCATCCATTCATCAAAGGACTTCGCGCCCGCGCCCTGGGAAAGCTGCATTGCCTGCGTTTCCACAAAGGAAGCCGGCAGGCATCTCATCAGGGTGTAAATGATGAAGGATACGCTGAATAAGATCAGCACAGACAACAGTAATCTTTTGATGATATACTTTCGCATTGTATCTTCTTCTCCTTCTTGGTTGGTGTACCCGGCATAACGCCGGGCCGCTGTATATCAAGCGGCCGCCTGCCTGCAGGCAGCTCCTTGATATACAGCTTTGCCCCTGTCCCCCGCAAAATGCGGGAGATCAGGGGCGCCAGCTCTCAGCCTGTGCTGTCAGATCTGAGCAAAACTGCTGAAATTAGTTCAGTTCAATCTTCTCTACTTCTGCCATCCAGCCCCAGTAAGGAGTCATATCAGGTGTCAGGGTAGATGTGTTTACACGCTCGCTGGAGAACAGGAAGCATTCGCTTCTCTGATAGATCGGGATCTCAACACCCCAGTCCATGATAATCTCCATCGCAGCCTTGTACAGACCCTTTCTGTAGGTCTGGTCAACAGACTGACGTGCAGCAACGATCATGTCGTCTAAGTCTGCATCGTTGATCTTGTAGTAGTTGGTAGAACCTTCGCTGTGGTACAGCTGATACATATCAGGGTCGGGTGTTGCGCCCCATGCTGCCGCCCAGCCTTCTGCCTCGCCGGACTGATAGCTCTGATACAGCTCTGCCGCATTGGAAATATCGTTGACTGTCAGCGTAAAGCCGATGGATGCCAGCGCGTCAGCCGCATTCTTCAGTACCAGGAAGGAAGGATGGTCGCCGCTGCCGTTTGCACCGATGTTGATCTGGCAGCTTAACTTCGCGCCTTCCGGAGCTGCTGTCAGCTTGCCGTCCGCTACGGTGTAGCCAGCTGCCTCAAAGAAGCCGAGCGCTGCCTGCAGAGCCGCCGCGTATTTGTCTTCTGCGCTCATGCCCTCTGTGTAGATCGGGTTGCCTTCTACATCAACGGAGTAAGCGATCTGATAACCGTCATCCGTTACCTGAGGCGCTGCCCAGGAAGTATTGGAGATCGGGTAGTTGATGATGGAAGCGCTGTCGCCGTAGTAGGAATCGATACCCTCGTCACGATAAACGGAGATCACGGTTGCGATCGCTTTACGCAGGTCCTTGGATTCCTCGGATGCGGGATCGTTGCCAACCTTTACGTTGTCTGCGCTTAATCCCACATAGCCGTAGCCCAGGAAATCATACATTCTCATGGTTACCTTGCTGCCGTCCAGAGTGTCGTCGCCGCCGTTGTACTCTGTTACCTGATTGCGTACCTCTGTTGTATAGGAAGGCTCGCTGATGTCGATCGTACCCGCTTCGATACCAACTACCTTATCGTCTTCCAGAGATTCAAGGAAGTTTAAGTGCTTTACCTTAGGCTCGCCCTGATAGTAGTTCGGGTTTGCATCCAGATAAACGATACCGTTCTTGTACTCGTTGAAGGTAAAAGGACCGGCGCCCAGAGGTTTGCTCGTTACAGAACGCACCTTGGAAAGATCGCCCTTTTCAAAACCGAACTTGTTGTTCTCGTAATCATACAGGGACTCGTCGCCGTAGTAATGAAGGGGAGCAACCGGAATGCCCAGCTGATAGATCATGTTCGCGGATACTTCGCTTGTCACGATACGCATGCTGTAATCGCCGGTCTTCTGGATCCCTTCGATATGGTCTGCGGAAGTACCTGTCTCAATACCCATTGTTGCAAAATCATATACGTCAGCCGGGATCAGGTCTGCCAGCGCGGAGCCTGCTGTCTCAGCTTCCATTGCAGAAAAGCTCCAGCCGTACTTGTCGCCGATTGCCAGGAAAAATGCCTTCGCATCCGCGCCTTCCGGAAGCTCGAAGCCCCAGCCTGCCGCTGCGGATACAACGTCTGTTGCGCCGTTGTTCTGTGTCATGTAGTCAACGATCTCCTGCGCGAACTTCACGCCACCGTCGTTTACCGCTGCCCAGAACGCCGTCTGCTGCTCTTCTGTCCACAGGGAGAAATCTGTGTTGTCCTCGCCTGCCGCCGCGATCAGGGAAGACAGGGTAGCCATACCGCTTCTGTACTCCTCCATACCTACGATGGGCTGGCTGTAGATCGTCGTAGAGCCGTCATATGTGGGGTCTGCGTATACATACAGGGTAAAGATCGCGTCGTCGATGTCCACCGGCGTGCCGTCGGAGAACTTCAGGTCGTCGCGGATGGTCACGTCGTAGTACACCGTACCGTCTTCGTTCTCAGTCATCACGATGTTGGAAGGGCTGTAGTAGGTATAGTCCGTTCCGTTGTAAGGACGGGTCTCACCTTCGATACCGTTCATGATCACTGCGCCCTGTCTGTCCGTGCCTGCCAGAAGCATCTGTGTCATCTCCACGATGTCCTGATCCTCCGCACTTGCCGCGAAGAACGGGGAGAATTTCCCTTCAAAATGGTTCGTTGCCGCCACCAGTGTGTCGGAAGAACCTGTTGCAGTGCTGTCGCCTGCGCCTGTTGTGCTCTCATTTGCCGCCGCGCTTTCGGTAGAACCGGTTGCGTCTGTCGCCGTACTGCTGCCGCAGCCTGCCAGAGAACCTGCCACCATGGAAGCGGCGAGTAATGCAGCAAGAGCTTTGTTCGCCTTTTTCATGTGTTTCCTCCTTTTACATGATTTTCTGAACAATGTCTGCGGGACGATCCCGCAGGATGCGGAACAGACTTTCCTCAAATTGTGACCAGATCTTTATGCCCAAAAGTCTTTTCCTCTTCAGCACTTTGCCTTGCCAGATTAAAAGCAGGGTGCTGACGTTTTCCTAGTTTACTCTTTTTTTTTGCGTCTGTCAATCCCATTCCGCACCGAAAAAACATTTTTCCGCGTGGCTCATACACGACAATATGATAATTTATGTATTATTTTTGGTATCAGAAGTCCCATAACGCCTGTAATTACCTGAATTGCCAGAAATGGCACGGATGGCAAAATTTCACTCCTGCAAAGCGTCAAATGGATAAATTCTCCCGCCGCGCACACAAGGGCGAAACATCCGGTCAGCCCTCCCCTGAGGGGAAGCTTCAAAACGGTGGATTCATAAATATATTCCCGCAGAGGGTTCCCGCCGCGAGCCATGCGCCCGTACGCCCAGACCGTGCTCAGCGCCGCCGCCATCTGCACCGCATAGGGAAGCAGCACATAGACGCTGTTCTGCATCCCCGCCGAGGGGACGCAGCCCGCAGCCAGCGTCAGCGCTGTCACGCTGCAGCACAAAAGCCCCAGCAAGCCCGCCGCCTTTTTGCGCTCCTTTTCCGGAAGGGCGCTCTGATACAGCGCGCCCTCATAACGGTACTGCCCCTCCCCGGTCTTTTTAAAATCATCCAGATACGCCCTGCGCCGCTTCTTTTTGGCGGGCTGATCCCTGTTTTCTTCCATAGCCTTTTATCCTTCCTGCGAAACTCCCCCTCTGCGGCAGCTTACAGTCCCAGCTTTTCGGAGAGCTTTGCCACGATCTCTTCAAAGTAGCCGTCCTCGAAGGGAACCTTCAAGCCCACCTCGCGCAGCATTTCCTGATAGAATTTGCCTGCGGACAGACGGCAGAGGGCAAGATAGCTCTTCCACGCCTCTTTGTAATCCTTCTCCATCCATACCTTATACTGGAACGCGCACGTCTGCGCCAGCACATAGTCGATATAATAGAAGGGGCTGTTATAAATATGCTGCTGCTTCTGCCAGAAACCGCCCTTGGAAAAGAACGGGTCGCCTTCGTAATCCAGATGGGGCATATATTCTTTTTCCAGACGGCTCCATACCTGACGACGCTCTGCCGGGCTTAACTCCGGATTTTCATACACGGTCTGCTGGAATTCATCCACCATCGTGCCGTAGGGCACAAAACGGATCGCATCCTCTAACTGCATCGCCAAAAAGTCGCCGCTTCTGTCCCCGAAAAAGCGTTCCATCCACGGGTTTGTGAAAAATTCCATCGACATGGAGTGGATCTCCGCCGTTTCCATCGTGATGTCCGCGTGCTCGATGACCGGATCCTTGCCGGACACAAAGCCCTGGAACGCATGGCCGCACTCGTGGGTGATCACGTCCACGTCGCCGGACGTCCCGTTAAAGTTCGCAAAAATGAACGGGGAGCCGTAGTTGTACAGGTAGGTCATGTAGCCGCCCTGCTTCTTCGTCTTTCTGCCGAACACGTCGAACAGCTCGTTTTCCATCATGAAATCGAAAAATTCCTTCGTTTCGGGGGAAAGCTCCGTATACATCTCCTGCCCGCTCTTTAAAATCTCTTCCGGCGTGCCGAAAGGCGCAGGGTTGCCGTTTAAGAAATACACCTCGTTATCGATATAGGAAAGCTTATCCAGACTGAGGCGCTTTCTGCGGATCTCATGCACCTTCTCCGCAAAGGGCACGAACACCTCTTTCACCTGACGGCGGAAGTTCTCCACGTCCTGCCTGCCGTAGCTGTTGCGGTTCATGCGGCGGTAGCCCAGCTCCACAAAATTATCGCAGCCCATCGCCTTTGCCTGCGCGGTGCGGTTTTTTACAAGCTTATCATAGATCTCGTCCAGCTTGTCCGACACGGTCAAAAAGTAATCGCTGTACGCCTTCCATGCCCTGCGGCGCACGCTTCTGTCGCTGTCTGTCAGATACGGACGCATCAGGGAGAGGTTTAATTCCTGCCCGTCAAAGGGGATGCGGGCGGAGGCGATCAGCTTGTTGTACTCCGTCGTCAGCGCGTTTTCCTCCTGCATCAGCCCGATCACGCTCTCGTCCATGCTCTTAATGGCATTGTCCATCGTTGCAAACGCCACCCCGCCGATCTTTTCTTCCATAAAGCTGCGCAGCGGGGACTCGTACAGCGCCTTTTTATAGCCGTTTAACAGGTTGTACAGCTTCGGCTCCGTCTCGTCGTAGTAATTCTGCTCCGCCATATAAAATTCGTCCGAGGTATCCGCATCGTGACGGATGTGGGCGATCGTCATGGCGTCCGCCATATCCTTATATACCTGATAATATTCCTGATGCACCGCCCACAGCTCTTCGCCCGTCGCCGCGTTTCTGACCTTTTCGGTCAACGCCTGCAGCTTTTTGGCAGTTTTCTCATAATCCACCCGTTCATAGGGCATATCTTTAAATTTCATGATAAATTCTCCTTTCCAAAAAAACATTTTCCACCAGTATACAGGATTTTTCCCGCCGGCACAACAAGAGAACGTATCCGGAAGCATATATTTTCCCGCTTTTTATTCATAAACCGCGTTTTCCCGGATGACGCGCTCTAAAAATTCCGGCTCCAGCGAACGGATCAGGCACAGCCCAGGCTCCTTTTTCCGCGCCTTCCTGCCCTCCTCGGACAGGATCACCTGAACCGTATACCGGTCGTCTCTGTCCATCGCGCCAAGCTCGTCGCCTGCGATCCAGCTTAACTCCTCGCTGTAAAGGGCTTCCAGCAGCCTGCCGATCTGCTCTTTGTCCGTAAATACCGCCGTGATCTGCTGTTCCGGCAGCGCTTCCCCTTCAAACAGCCCGTCCTCCCGGTCTTCATAGTGGTAGTATCCGATCCGGATCTCCTCGATCTCTTCTGCCCGGTACAGGCTCTGCCAGTCCCCCACGGCGATGCCGTTTGCCGCCAGAACCTCCGCCGTTTCCCGGAAGCTTTCATATACGGGAAATTCCCATGTACATCCGGGATCCGCTGCGTCCGCTGTGTCCTTTAACTCAAAGCTTAACTTGCCGGACGGGAGGCTTTCTGAGATCAGGAAATAGCCATACTGCTTAAAATCCCTGCGCAGCGCTTCTAAAAGCGCCTCCTTTTCCGCCGTGTAGAGGGTTTCCGTCCTGCTGTCCGAAAAGCTGATCTTCATTTCCCCGAGCTTTTCCTCAAACGCCTCTGAAAAAAGCTGATACCGCACCTTCTGGTACGCCGGATCTTGCATGATCGTATCCACTGCCCCGCCGCTCTCTGCCAGATCCACATAAAAGCGCCGGTATACCTTCCTGCCGCTGCGCATCGTATAGCATGCCGTCCAGCAGGTAAGCCCCTGCTTTTCCTCCTCGTTTTCCGCATACTGGATCATCCCGTCATGAAAAATTCCCGTTTCCGATCCGGGCATCCCGTCGTCCCGCCATTTTTTTGCAAGCGCTGCGACGCTTTTGATCGTTTCCGGATTTTCCGAATTCATGGATTCCAAAAGCGCCTCCGTCACGTTTACGGACTCCCGCTCTATAAAAGGCTCCTCATAATTGCCAAAGTCGGAATAATCCGATTCCAGCGATACGGACACCGCCCGGATTTCTTCCGGATCCGGCACGAACCGGTCGTATCCCGTCCAGTCAAACCGGAACAGCCCCAGAAAGCATACGGCTGCCGTCAGACTTGCCAAAAGCGCTGCCCTGCCGCCAAGCACTGCCTTTAATTCCCTCTTATAGACAAGGCGGATCGCCGCATGCCCGCACACCGCACCGAGCGCGCAGCCGCCGAACAAAAACAGCCCGCTGTCCCCGGAGGTCTGCGCCGCCACCATGCCTGCCGCCATGGAAAAGGGCACGAGCAGCGCAAGCTCCAAAACCGTCGCCAGCGGCTGAAATGCCACCGACCTGTGATAGCTTTCCGTCTTCC
>CECJ01021678.1_pt1 | contig 14126 bp, 8 predicted proteins | sample 557621 | NCBI WGS metagenome assembly CECJ01 (sample SAMEA3182052, study PRJEB8094) | gut metagenome | biome: human; feature: gut; material: Stool; isolation source: human stools | place: Canada | collected 2012-03-21
ATAAGGTCGAGGATTTCCTTGCTGACAGCCATTTTTCAACCAATTAAATTATATACATATATATTATATGTCATATTTCGAAAAAAGTCAACTGTTTTTGTCGACTTTTTAATGAGTTAGTAAATAATTGTTTGTGGATTCAGGCGTTCGCCGTGGTGATCCATAGTTTTCTATGCAAAAGATTTGACGGCTAAGATGTCTTTTTTTAGGAGGATGTTCGGTGCAGTCTCTTTGGATGGTGGTTGCGGCATTGTTTTATGCCTTTTATGCCGTATTCGTGAAATATTCCGGATTCGAAGGCATCGGTAGCTGGGAAATTCTCTTTTTCAGATCAATTTTCGGCGTTGTCCTCTTTTACGGCGTTATGCGTTTCAGTGGAATTACGCTTTCCACAACTCATCCTTGGCAGCATTTGATCCGCTCGATGTGCGGCACTCTTTCAATCATCTGCGGCATTTATTCCGTCTCTCATCTGAATATCGGACTGGCGATGACATTGAATTACACGTCGCCGTTGTTTGTCGGGGCTTACATTCTGACGACTTCCCTGCTCCATCACGCTCGAGTGAACTGGGGGCTGATGGCGATGGTGCTTTTCGGTTTTATCGGCGTCGTGATCATGCTCGGACCAACCATCGGACCGCATGAATACTATGCCGCTGTAGTGGGTTTAGCCGCGGGCTTTTTCACTGCAAATGCCACAACGTTTGTTAAGAAACTCGGCATGCTTCATGAGCCGGAAACACGAATTATTTTTTACCTTGTTCTGGTCGGTGCGATTTGCGGCCTCATCGGAACATTCCTCACCGGCGGCTTCCATCCCTGGAGCGTTAAGGGCGCCTTATACATTTTGGGACTTTGTATCTGTGCAACCGGCGGTCAATTCTGTCTGACCAGAGCTTTCTCCAGAGGCAATCTGGTTCTGTCGAGTTCTCTTCAGTACACCGTCATTCTTTTCTCAACGATTTTGGGAGAAATCCTTTTCCTCGAACCGGCGACCTTCCCCGTTATTTGCGGAATGCTGATTATTGTTTTCTCCGGATTGATGTCGAGTTACTTCGTTCGTCGGGAAAATAAGTTCTTGAAAGAAAAGGCAAAGACCTCGCAATCAAAAACTGCCTAGTCTAAACCGTTATCTTTTTTTCTATCGTCGGCACTTCCTCGCTGAGGATGTTCCGGCGAATTTCTTCTAAGTTTGGTCCCTGAAATGCTCTCAATATTTCAGCACATCACTCCACTCTTCCTATAATGGAAAAATTGTTTGCGAATCATAAGGAACAAAAAATATGAAATTTTCAATGGTTAGCGGTGATGTTTTAAAGCTCGAATGCGGAGCTCTGGTTGTCGGAATTCCTGCCGGCGGTCTTACTCCGACTGCCGAAGCGCTCGATAAGGCTTCCGAAGGCGCCGTCTCTCGCTGGATTGAAGCCGGAGATATACATCCTTGCGTCGGCAAGGTTGCGGTTTTCCGCGACTTCCCCGGATGTAAGGCCGAACGTGTTGTGTTCGTCGGCTTAGGAAAATGCAAAGCCAGAGACTTCCAGCGTGTTTTAAAACTCGGTATCGACAATGCTTACCTTGGCAAAGAAGTCGTCCTGACCACCCTTGAGTGGCTGCCGGATGAAGTTCCTGAATGGATCGCCGAACAGTCCGGTTTTATTGCCTGCACAGCCCTTGATCGCCCTAAGAACTACAAAACGTTTGACATCAACTGGAAGAAGCCTAAAAACATTGACCTCTACGTTCCTGATGAAAACAAGGACGTTGAAAAAGCTTATGCCGAAGGCGTATCCGTCGGTGTCGGTGTTCAGATGGCCAAACAGTACGGAGATATGCCGGCAAATCTCTGCACACCGAAGTTTATGGCTGAAGAATGCATGAAACTTGCCGGTTCTCTGGGTCTTGACGTTACCGTCTTCGACGAAAAAGCCATGGAAAAACTGGGTATGGGATGCCTGCTCGGTGTAGCTAAAGGCTCTCACCAGAAACCTCGTATGGTGGTCATTGAATACCACGGCGGCAAGAAGGACGATACTCCGGTTGCTTTGGTCGGTAAAGGACTGACGTTTGACTCCGGTGGCATTTCTTTGAAACCCGCTAAGGGAATGGACGAAATGAAATACGACATGTGCGGCGCTGCTACCATGATCGCTTCTATCGCAACCGCTGCAGCCATGAAGCTGCCGGTGAACATCGTTGCTGCCGTCGGCTTTACAGAAAATATGCCCGGAAGTTCCGCAACTAAACCGGGAGACATTCTCAAGAGCTATGCCGGCAAGACCGTTGAAGTTTTGAATACCGATGCCGAAGGTCGTTTGGTTCTCTGCGATGTTCTCGCCTATACCATCGATAAGTTCAAACCGAAGTGCGTTGTGGACGTAGCCACTTTGACCGGCGCATGCGTTGTTGCTTTAGGCAACGACATAGCAGGTTTGTTCTCCAACGATGAAGAACTGGCTGTGTCCCTCATGATGGCCGGCGACACTGCTATGGATCCGGTCTGGAGAATGCCTCTGGATATTTCCTTTACCAAGGCTTTGAAGAGCAACTTTGCCGATCTCGCCAATATCAGCGACTCTCGCGGCGCCGGTGCCTGCACCGCCGCTGCCTTCTTGGAAGAATTTGTCGGTGATACACCGTGGGCTCACTTGGACATCGCAGGTGTTGCTAATAAGAGCGGAAAAGAAAAAGGGTCAACCGGCCGTCCGGTTCCCCTTCTGATTAACTTCTTAAAAGATCAGGCTGAATAAAAAGCTTTGATTCGCCGCGGGGCTTCGGCCCCGTTTTTTGTCCTATTATTTCAAGCATTCCTCAACCTCTTCGTCTCTAAAAATGATCCGATTTGAATGCGACTACGCCGAAGGCGCCCATCCTAAAGTTTTAGAAGCTCTGGTTAAGACCAATTTTGAACAATCTCCCGGTTACGGAGCAGATTCCCATTGCGCACATGCTCAGGAACTCATTCGTGAAGCCTGTGAAGATCCTTTGGCCAATGTTTACTTTGTCACAGGCGGAACACCTGCCAATGTAACGGTCATAGCTTCGCTTTTGAGACCTTATCAAGGTTGTGTCTGCTGCAAGAGCGGTCATATCAATGTTCATGAAGCCGGTGCCGTTGAAGCGACGGGACATAAGGTCATTGGTCTGGAAGGCAAAGACGGAAAACTCTCTGCCGAAACACTCAGAAATTATCTTGAAAGCTATTGGGCTGATCCGACACATGAACACATGGTCCAGCCCGGCATGGTCTATATTTCCTCGCCCACTGAATTAGGAACTGTCTATTCCAAATCGGAACTTCAGGCTCTTTCTGAAGTTTGTCAGGAATTTGTGATTCCGCTTTATCTTGATGGCGCTCGTCTTGGCTACGGCTTACAAAGCCCGGGCAACGACGTCACTTTGGAAGATATCGATCGCCTGACCGATGTTTTCTATATTGGCGGAACAAAGGTCGGTATTTTGATGGGGGAAGCGATTGTATTTCCGAGAGGCAACGGCTTAGACGCCAATTTCCGGAGCATGATTAAGCAGAATTGCTCTATGCCCGCAAAAGGACGCCTCCTCGGCGTTCAGTTTGAAGCCTTATTTACAGACGGTCTTTACGAAGAAATGGGTAAACACGCCGTTGATCAGGCAATGAGAATTAAAGAAGCTTTTAAAGATAAAGGCTATCGTTTCTTAGTGGACTCTCCGTCTAATCAGCAATTTTTATTCCTTCCTCGAGATGCAAAAGACAAACTTTCTAAAGATTATGCATTTGAATGTGAAGGTGACGTCGGACAAGAGGAATTCTTAGTTCGTTTTTGCACAAGTTGGGCAACTCCGAAAGAAAGCGTAGATAAACTTCTTGAAAGTATTAAATCGCTGTAATTGTTAAAAAAGAGAAATTGAGGCCCTAATCGGCCTCTTTTTTTTATCTAAATAAAACAGAATCTGTTAATTTAATTACTTCCTAATAAAATAACATTTTAAATTAAATACTGGTATTTTATACAAATTCTATTTGATTATTGGTCTTATTAATAAAAATGTTATATAACAAAAACTAATGGTATTGAATTTGTTACGCCATTTTTTAACGCAAGTCGATATATCGTATTGGCAAAGGATAAGAAGTAGAGAATGCCAAGACGATGGTCTAAATTACAGAGAAGAATTTACATAATTTTTGATCTGAATATACGTTTACAGTTTCATTGTGCGATTTACAGAATTCCTGGCCATGTTGATTCCGTGTGTCCGAGATATTTTCTGATGCTGAATGATGAAATTATTTGGGACTGGCCAAAAGATTGTTCCGCCAAGCTGAACTACAAAGAAATGTATTTGGTTTATAGAAGTTCGGCAAGCGACATTTCAGATTTGATTAACGTTTATCTCAATGCGGACAGGCAATCATTCATTATACTCAAAGATGATTGGGAACTTTGGATATTTTCCGAGCTGCTGACCGTAGAATTGGACGAAGATAATGGGACGATGTTCTAGTAAATATCGATCCGAAAGTCTCAAATGCTGTAGAAAGGATAATCAGTGCCAGAATAAATACCGGTCAAATTTCTATGAAAAATAAAAATATTAACGGAGATGAAAATAACTGAAAAATTCTCTAGGGTAAAAGGCATTCCTCCTTTGTTAAATAAGGAGTGAGACATATATTGTGTAAAAAAATAATCTAGCGGCAAATATTTTCAGGAGAAAAAGTGAATTAGAAAGATAAATGAGAGGATTTCTCGAGGAGTAGAATCTTATTTAAATTGAGTTAATATTTTTGGAGAATATTAATCGAGCTCTAGTAATAAGTAATGTTTTAATTTTATCTTTCAATATTTCTAGGAGAAAGTTTTGAGTAATTAACTTTATCCTTTTAAATAGGAATGTAGATTATTTGAGATCCTTCTGTTTCTTCGCAATTTCCTCTCCTGCGATCTTTCCAAAAACAAAGCAGGAAATAAGAGAGTCTCCGCCTAAACGATCCCTTCCGTGAATACCTCCGGTGACTTCACCGACGGCATAAAGATTCGGAATCGGTTTACTTTCTTTTCCGATGACTTGGCATTTTTTATTAATTTTTAACCCGCCGCAGCTGTAGTGAATATCAAACTGCTCTCGTCCGAAATAAAACGGCGGTTTATCAATTTTCTGGGTAAATATCTTCTTCCCAAAATCTTTATCTTCCCCCAGCTCTGCAAATTTGTTATACCGATCCAGGGTTTCTTGAAGAACTTTAGGGCTGACATGCATTTTCTTGGCCATTTCGGCGACGGAGTCGGCCATTCGAACTGTACCGGAGAGAAGTTTGGCATCTAAATCCAAACTCTTTTGTGATTGAGAATCCGTAATGACCCAGAATACTCTGTCCGGTAAATTCAGGTAGGCTTCTCCGATAGCCTTAACCCCTTTGCTTTCGTCGACGAAACGCTTTCCTGAACTGTCGACAAAAATATCTCCGCCCACATAGTTGAGCAGTCTGCCGCCTCTGAGCGGAATAAGCTGTATGGCCTCCATATCAACCGTCTGTGCGCCGGTTTTTTCTGCTAATAAAATTCCGTCTCCAGTGGATCCGTCAAAGCCTCTGCCCGTCGGATTCGCAGTTGTGAACAATGAAGCATCTAAGCGCTCATCGTATTTAGACGCATGGGAACGTTTGCCGTGAAACCTCCTGTGGCAATCACAATATCTTTTGCTTGAAGATCTTCTAATTTCCCCTCTCGGGTTTTGACTCTTACTCCGATAACTTGCCCGTTATTTTCTAAAAGACTAACCGCTTCAGTTCTCAGCCGTACCTTGACACCGAGGGAGCGAGCTTTTTGATTCATAATTCGAACGTACGTCATTCCGTTTCGTTTTTGACCGGCAGAATGCGCCCGCTGGAACTTTCCGCCCCACGCTTCGAAGACTTGGTCATCGAAAGGGATGCCGATTTCTCTTAACCAATGAAGAGTTGAATGAGCATTATTTACTAAGGTATTAACGAGTATTGGATCGCTTTGGAATTCTCCCGCTTCCATGATTTGTCTGAACCAAAGCTCAGGGCTGTCTTTGATGCCCTGCTTCATTTGAACTTCCGGATCGACTGCATTGACTGAGCCGCCGGAAAGTGCAGAATGTCCTCCTACGAAAGCCGCTTTATCGATAAGAAGAGTATTTTTTACGCCGCTTTGTGCAGCAGAAACCGCAGTCGATAAACCGGCTACCCCGATACCGATAATGATTAAATCGAATTTCTTTTCGGCATCTGACTGCGCAAAAACCGAAAGTGGAAAAGCAGCGAACAAACTCAAACCTGCTGCAAAGCTTCTTCTAAGCATTTAAAACTCCGATTTTGCGTAAAAACGCTGCCATCTCGACGGCGCTGGTGACATTAAGTTTGCTGCAGAGGTTTGCTCGGTGCATTTTTACGGTCCTCTCGCTGATACCAAGGTTGTAGCCTATGACTTTATTGAGCTCCCCTTTGGCGACTCCGAGAACGACCTCTTTTTCACGGGGCGTCAGAGAATCATAGATTTTTCGGAGTGTATCTATCTCATTGTCGGATTCGTATTCTTCCATACTGGCCGTGACAGCTTTCTTGACAGCGGCTAGCAAGCGTTCGGGTTTAGCCGATTTTTGAAGAAAATCAGAAGCGCCGCGTTTTAAGGCGTGGACGGCCATGTCTAATTCTCCGTGTCCGGAAAGAAATATAATCGGAAGGCGGCAGTCCTTTTGATTCAGTTTAACCTGAAGCTCCATGCCGGTCATATCCGGCATACGGACATCCAAAATGATGCACCCGGGACGATTCATGTCGTCTTCTTCCAAAAAGCGATAAGCGCTGTCATACTCTTTGATTTCCAGACCCATCATGCTCAGAAAAAACGAAGAAGAAGATCGTGCATCCGCATCGTCATCCACAATACGAACCAGCGGGGTTGTCATTTACATTCCTCCTTATCAATTACCACACGGCTGCAGATTCCGCCTTTCGGCAGTCTGATGAATTCCAGTTCCGCTCCGTGTTTATCTGCAATACCGCGGACGATCGAAAGACCGATGCCCATGCCTTCCGGTTTGACACTGTCTCCCAGTGTCTTAAGTCTGGCGAAGGATTTGTCATCAAGCGTCGGCCCGTTATCCGAGACACTCAAACACCAATGGCTGTCGTCGAGGTTTCCGATTTTTAAATCAACTATCGGCTTGGGTTGTTTTTCCACGGCGCTGCAGGCATTTTTAAGTAAGTTAATGATGAGCAGTTCGAGTTCCAGCGGATCGCCGACTACTCTAGCCTCTGAAGGTAAATCAGAAGTAACCTCGACGTGCTCAAACTTCAGTGCCTTCAATACATTAAGTGCGCTTAAAGCAATGGCAGTCAAGTCACAGCTTTTCATTTCGCCCTTCTTTTGTTTTGCGTATCCTCTGACGCGTGTCACAATGCTTCCGATACGTTCGCTGTTATGTTCTAAAGAACCGATAGCTTGTTCCGTAACGGCATCAGAGAAGCCCTTTGACTTCAAATACACACGCAAGCCGGCCAAATAATTGTTAATTGCCATCAATGGCTGTTGGACTTCGTGTGCGAGCATGCCCGACATCTGATTGATGACACCGAATTTTTCCATTTGTGCCAATCGGTTTCGAGAGTCCCGATATTCCTTCTCTATTTTTATTTGGCGATTCAGTGTTCGTCTTACTTGAAGCGTTCTTCTCGCAACTGTTCGTCTCAGGTATAGTGAGTTAAGGATTAAAAGAAGAAGCAAGCCACAGGTCAGTAAGATTTCTGTCTTGAAGCGCTTAAAGATGCCGGCAGGACTCCAATCTTTTAAATATTGGTAAGGCCCGAGCTGCAGATCTCGGAAAAGTTCATCCACTTTAGAGAACCGACTTGCAATCGTCCATTCATAGTCGTTGGTCGGCGGCATGCTGATCAAAGACGAAGTCACTTCCCACATGAGTTTCGGAGGAATATTCTCTCGAGCAGCAAAGACGATTCCGGGATAAAGATCTGTAGACCGCGCACACTTCAAAACATCCCTTGGTTTTTGCGAAATAACCTTGAAATCGGATGACTCAATAAGCCCCTCTTGAGAGAGTTCTTCCAAGACACAGGCTGAAAGGATCGCGACATCTGCTTCTCCTTGAATGAGCAGCATTAACGCATCAGGAAATTGAAAATGGGTAAAAACAGACCGCTTGAAGAATTTCTCAGGGTTCAGACCGTTTTTGAAGAGTTTGTGCTGTCCGACAAGCCAGCCGTCGAAAGAATTCGGCTGAGAGGCGGCAGCGACTTTACCCTGCAGGTCTTTGAGCTCAATGAGATCTGCTCTCTTAGCCAATGTAACGAAAGCTGCGCCCTCGGAAGCTGAAGGGTCGTCAGAGAGAATGGTTTTACGAGTGGCAATATGAACGATGCCTATAGAAATACTTAGTTCATGAAATGTACCTGCTGAACTGATGAGAAAATCAATCGGGTTGTTTTTTAATTCTTTTTTTGGGTTTACCGAATTCAAAGGAACGGCAACGAAGTGATAGTTGGGTAATTTTTGGTTGAGATATCGTAAGGTAGGTTCGAGTGTGGTCGTCGCGAACTCCGGATTAAAAGAATCAATAATGCCGACCCTGATATCCGTTTTGTCGGCTGAAAAACATATCGAGGCGCCCAGCGATAAGACGACGACAAGCAGCTTCAGTATTTTCAGTGCTCTTTTTCTTTTATTGAAGTACATCGCTTTCTATCTTATTTTTTAACTTTCCACATTCTGCCTGTGTGAAGAGGACATGCAAGGCCAATTTCTAGTAGTTTTTTAAATAAATATAACCCACCTAAAACTGATTATAAGCTTCACTATATTAAATTTTCTATAGGATTTATTCTCTGCGAATAACCCATTAGCATTTTTAGGGGATTTGCCTCAGTGAAGAAGAACTCGAGTCCTGAAGGAGGATTTTCTTACAGAAATAGAACCTCTGAGAACCTCAAATTTTGAATTTTGAGGATATTCCTAGTTCAGAAATTGTTCAAAAATCCCCGTCTTTTTCTTATTTAGTAACCCATTATTTCAAGCTGTATCTGATATGTTGCTGATTGTGACAGGATGATACCGGGGTAATGAAATTTTTAACTACTTAATTATTTGATTTATTATAAAAAATAATATTAGTCTACGACATATTAATGCAGCTAACGGATTAAAAATCGGCAGTCTAGTTCAAACGGTATAAGGGGATTTTCCGATTATTCAAATTCTTCGAGAAGCCTAGTATGCCAGAGCGTTAGGGACAAACCCCATTATTAAAAGGACAAAAATAATGTCAGTCGATTTCGTTAATCTTTCGATGACCAGAAGAAAATTAATTAAGGGGGCAACCTGTTCAGCAGCAGCGGCATCCGCTCCCTCTCTGGTGAACCATGCATTTGCGGAACAAATTGCAAAATTAGAAAAAGAAGGATGGTCCAAACATCCGGTCGCCTGCACAATGTGCGGTGCTTACTGCGGCATCTTAGCGATGCGCAAAGAAGGCGAACCGATATCAGAAAAAACCGTTCGAATTTTTCCGAACCCCGGACATCCTCAGCAAGGTTACTGCGGCCGTTCTGCCGGCGCGATGTGGATCTGGAACCACCCTCTCCGTCTTCGCAAACCCTTAAAACGTATCGGGGAAAAAGGCGAAGGTAAATTTAAAGAAATTACTTGGGACGAGGCTCTAAACGAAATCGGCGCCAAAGTTAAAGATCTTGTCCAAAAGTATGGTGAAAGCTGCATCACAACAACATCTCATAATTTTCAGGGAATGAGCAAATGGCTGACTTTCCCGCTAGGTTCTCCCAATAACATCGGACACCAATCTTCCTGCAACGCTGCGGGTATAAATGCGCGCAACTGGGTTTTCGGTACCGGCTTCAGCGGTGCGGGGAAATTAGAACCTGACTACGAAAATCTGCGCTATCTCCTCCTGATCGGACGCACTATGGGAGCTTCGATGGGGGCTCTTCATACTTTGAATGTCGCCAGAGCAAAAGGGGCTCGCGTCGTTGCTATCGATCCGAAAATGCCGGACATTACCTACGGCGATGCCGAATGGGTTGCTATTCGTCCCGGCACAGATGACGCTTTTCTTTCAGCTCTGATCAATGAAATGCTCCATACAAACACGGCTGATCTGGACTTTATTGAGAAAGGGACGAACGGAGCTTACCTGATCAAAGAAAACGGCCAGCCCCTTACTCAGGCTGAGGTCATTCAGGGTGGAGATAAAACGAAATATGTCGTCGCCTCCCCCGACGGACGCCTCTCTTTCAGAGGCGTTCTAAGAAATGATAAAGGCATACCGACCGCCTTTGATGAGGATTCTTCCTTCAAGGCTGACCTGAATATGAGCGGATCTGTCAAGCTTGCAGATGGATCTTCCTGCCCGGTTAAAACCGCTTTTGTCATCATTAAAGAGACGCTTGCTCCTTATACCCCCGAAAAAAGCTCTGAAATTACCGGTATACCCGCCGATATGATTCGCAGAATTGCTCGAGATTTCACCAATCTCAAGGGGGTAATTGATGACGGGTGGTATACCTCTAAAAATGGTACAGATGTTCAGGTTTATCGTTTAGTCTCGATCGCAAACGCCTTTAACGGCAACATCGATATACCCGGCGGAATGATTGTTACGGCTGCTGCCGGTCTGAAGATTCCGAGTGTCTCCCAAGGAAAAGGTCCGAATGGGGAAACTTGGAGGATGGCTAAAGAAAAGCGCATCGATAAGATCATCTATCCGGAAGCCGAGGGCACTTTCAAAGTGGCTATGGAAGCTGTTCTGACCGGAAAACCTTACCCCATCAAGGCAGCCTTCTTTGTGGGCACAACGATGTTCCAAAGAGAAGCAAATTCTGAGGAGCTTGCCGAAAGGCTTAAAAAACTTGAACTTAGTGTCGTTCAAGACGTTCTCCCTCAAGAGATTTGCGATTACGCTGACTATGTCCTTCCTTCTACGTACTTCATGGAAAGAATGGAAATGTCGGGCGTAAAGTGGGCAAGAGACGGATCGATTTATCTTTCCGATCCTCAACTGAGTCCTCCTGAAGGCTGCGAGGCCCGTCACGATGTGTGGATTCTGCTAGAGATCCTCAGAAGAGCTTTCCCGGAAAGAGCTGCAAGAGTCGGATACAAGGAATGCAAAACAGCTGAAGAATTCAATGCTTACTTTGACGCATTCACAAAGAGAGGCTATGCCCAGCTCTTGGAAGAATGCGACAAAGTCAAGCCCGGTTGGTCTCGTCGGATTCACGAGGACATTAGAACGAAAGGCTGGTCGACGATTAAGATTAAAGAGTACGGCGTCTATCCCTATAAGAAACCCTTCGGAACGCCTTCCGGCAAAGTTGAAATTTATTCTTTCAAGAGTTTCGAAAAACCCGCATATGTGCGAGGAATTCCTCCTTTCACGGCACATGTTCCTGCACCGGCTTTTACTCCGCCGAAGAGAAACAGTAACGAGTTTATTTTAGTATCCGGGAAAAACTGCACTTCCTGCTCCGGTCTCAGTATGTTTGCTCTTCCTTCTAAATACCTTGGAGACCGTACTGTTTGGATGAACCCGGAAGATGCAGAAAGACTGGGCATTTCTCATGGTGAAACCGTCGAAGTTGAAGGTATTGATACGGCCTATAAAGGGAATGCTCAAATTACTGTGACGAAGAAAGTTATATCAGGATCACTCTTCGCTTTCGGATTTTCAGGCGGTAATCGAATCAAGCACTTGGCTGATCACCCCGATTATCAGTTCATTAAAGAAGGGATTAATTCTCACTGGTACGCCAAAGGTTATGCACAGCCCGTTTTCGGAACGGTTGCCAATAACAGTGCCGTACGCATCAACAAATTGAGAGGCTAAATCATGGTCGAAAAGAAAAAACAATTAGCGCATCTTTTTGATGCTACACAATGCATCAGCTGCGGAGCCTGTATTGTGGCCTGTTCTCAGACCAACTTTCCCGAAATGCATAATCGCTCTATTCCGGGCCGCGACTGGCTTGCTTCTAATATTCGCGTTTTTCGCTCGGAAGAAAGAAGACCTGTAAATCTGCTGGTTCAATGTCAGCATTGTTCGGACGCTCCCTGCGTTAAGACTTGTCCCTTCGGTGCTAATTACTACGACGAAAACGGTTTGGTTCGCAATGATCCGAACAAATGCGTTGGCTGCAACTACTGCGTAGCGAGCTGTCCGTATGATGCCCGCTGGTCTCATCCGGATAACGGACTTCCCATGAAATGCATGAGTGACGGATGCTTGAAATTGATTCAACAGGGAGAACAACCTGCTTGTGTTCAGGCTTGTCCGGCTCAAGCCCGTTTCTTCGGAGATGTGAAAGATCCGCAAAGCGAAATTTCTAAGAAGATCGCTTCCTGTCGTACCGAACTCCTTATGCCGAACAAAGGCACGAAACCTAATTTCTTTGTAGTGGTGCAAAAATGATTGATTTATCCACACTTACTCCTCAGCTTCAGGCAACTCATTGGGGATGGACGATTGCCTTATTCCTCTGGTTCATCGGGTTATCCGGAATGGGATTTTTCATTAACTATTGGGTTCGGCAAAAGAATTTTGTTTATGTTCTGACGTTCTGCGGAATTGCAGGTTTAGCATTGGTGACCAGTCATTTAGGACGCCTCAGCAACCTTCCGTTTGTGATTTTTTATGCCCTCCGGGACTTCTCCTTCAACTTCCAGTCCTGGATGATGATCGGAATTGTTCTTCTTTCCCTGCTTAGCGTCGGCTCTGTGTTTTATTCCATGATTTGTGCCGGAATTATATTTAAAGGCTCAAAATGGCAAAAATTAGCTCAGTCCGACGGATTTAATGCAGTCTTTTCCGTTCTCGGTGTCTGCAGCACTATTTATTCCGGATTCCTTCTCACGCAGGCTGTCGGAGTTTCACTGTGGAATTCGTCTCTTATCCCCGTTCTTTGGATTATGTCCGGCCTGACGGGTTCCATCGGCATGTTGGAACTGATGTCGGCAATGGGATTGGTTGATCACAAGTCTGTCGATTGGTGTTCCAGAACATCTGTTTGGGTTGATACAGCTAAGCTCTTTGCGATTTTCTCCTTTGTTTATGTAGCGTTAGGTTCTGCTTCCATAGGTGCTCGAGCGGGCGCAGAGGCTCTTATTAGCGGGAACCAGGCCTTGATGTTTTGGATCGGGGGAATCACTTTCGGTACTGCTCTTCCTCTTCTGATCAATCTTATTACCCGAAGCCAAAAGGTGATAACAGGCGGTGCGATTTTTGCAGTCTTTGGTGCCTTGTTTTTAAGAGCTTCCATCCTTTTTTCAGGTTATTACGATTCTCTTAGTTTTTAAGGGGCCTCCGAAGGCAAGGAAACATCTTTGTACCTAGACGTTCCAAAAAAGAAAAATCCTTCCTGAGCCACAAACTCAAGAAGGATTTTTTTCAAAAAACTAAAAGTTAGTCGTTGTCTTTCGTGCCTTTAAGAAGAGGCATGGAACTGGAACTTCCGCCGATAAGACCAGCTTTGGAGTAAATGCCAAGCTTGTTGCGTGTATCGACGATGTCGAGATTACGCATGGTCAACTGGCCGATACGGTCAGAGGCTGTGAACATCGAATCGCCCTTTTCCATCGTGAGGCGTTCCGGTTCATATGTCAGGTTGGGGGAACGTGTATCAAGGATCGTGTAATCATTGCCGCGGCGAAGTTCGATATCGACTTCTCCTGTGATTGCACGAGCAACCCAGCGCTGAGCAGTTTCGCGGAGCATGATGGCTTGCGGGTCAAACCAGCGGCCCTGATAAAGCAGACGGCCTAGTTTAATGCCGTTGATTCTCCACTGTTCGATCGTGTCTTCGTTGTGGATGCCGGTGACGAGACGTTCGAAAGCGATATGGAGCAATGCCATTCCCGGGGCTTCGTAAATACCGCGGCTCTTGGCTTCGATAATACGGTTTTCGATCTGGTCGCTCATGCCGAGGCCATGACGGCCGCCGATGCGGTTGGCTTCGAGCATCAGTTCAACCTTGTCGTCGTATTCTTTGCCGTTAAGGGCAACAGGAATGCCCTCTTCGAAACGAACAGTGACATTCTCAGGCTTGATGCCGACTTCTTCTTTCCAGAACGGAACACCCATGATCGGTTCAACGA
>CECJ01014204.1_pt1 | contig 13315 bp, 9 predicted proteins | sample 557621 | NCBI WGS metagenome assembly CECJ01 (sample SAMEA3182052, study PRJEB8094) | gut metagenome | biome: human; feature: gut; material: Stool; isolation source: human stools | place: Canada | collected 2012-03-21
GTATCCATAAGAAGCTTGGCAAGTACAATGATCTTTTAACACAGTTCTCTGGTGATGAAACCAAATTGATGAACTGGGCAAAAGAGGAAGCAGAAAAAGAAACCATACTCTATAACCAGCGAAAAGAAAAAATTACTGTCTCCTTTTCCCCTCTCGCACGTATTCCTTTAGACGAAGAACGCCTTTTTAATGTCGGCTATCTGTTCCTGCAGCAGCTCTGCACCGAATTAAGGCTGGATAACATTTGTAGAAATATCCGCAATCACCATAAGTTTATCTACGATTTCCACGCTATCCTTACGGATCTGATCTATGCAAGGATACTTTCTCCTTCCAGCAAACTCAGCAGTTTTTCCTACTGTCAGTCCCTGTTGGAGCCGCCTAAGTATTCCCTGAAGAATCTTTACCGTTCCCTTTCTGTTCTCGCGCAGGAATCGGATTACATTCAGGAAGAACTTTACCGGAATTCCAACTTTGTTCATCCGCGTAACTCAAAGATCCTTTACTATGACTGTACCAACTACTATTTCGAGATCGAATCGGAAGACGGCATGAAAAAGTATGGTAAAAGCAAGGAACACAGACCCAATCCTATCGTGACTATGGGACTTTTCATGGATGCCGATGGGATCCCCCTTTCCTTTGACCTGTATCCCGGGAACCAAAATGAACAGCTCACCCTCAAACCTCTAGAAACCAAAGTAATACGGGATTTTAACTGCAGTGAGTTTATCTTCTGCTCTGATGCAGGTCTCGGCAGTAAAGGCAACCGCTTTTTTAACAGCTTTGGAAACCGGTCTTATGTGATTACGTACTCTTTGAAAAAGATGAAAAAAGAAGAACGTGAGCGGGCACTCCTGCCAACACAGTTCAGAGTTCCGGGGGCGGATAAGTTCATAGACATTTCCGCTCTGGATGAGAGCGATCCTGAAGTGTATAACACCGTTTATTACAAAGAATACCCTCTTGTCACGGGAGACATGGATGAAACCGTTATCATCACATACTCACCGAAATACAAGGCATACCAGCAAAAGATCCGGACAGGGCAGATCGACCGTGCCATAAAGATCATGCAGTCTCCGGATAAAGCCAGAAAAGGGAAAAATCCAAACGATCCCTCCCACTTCATTCAGAAAACAGCAGTTACCGCCGATGGTGAGATCGCCCAAAAGCAGGTTTTCCAGTTGGATGAGGAACGCATCCGTGAAGAAGCCATATATGATGGTTTCTATGCTGTTGTAACAAACCTGAACGGTGATGTTCGGGAGATTATCAACATCAACAAACGCCGCTGGGAGATTGAAGGAAACTTCAGGATCATGAAAACAGAATTCGAAGCAAGACCTGTTTTCGTAAGACGGGAAGACAGCATAAAAGCCCACTTTATAACCTGTTACATTAGTCTTCTGGTTTACCGCCTGCTGGAAAAGAAACTGGGGGAAGGATTCACCTGCAGCGAAATTTTGAAAACCCTCCGGGAAATGAATGTAACTCTGCTGTCCAAAGACAGCGGCTACATTCCTTCCTACAAACGCACGAAACTGACAGATGCCTTACACAACGCCTTTGATTTTAGAACAGACTATGAGTTCATATCAAAGGCAGATATGCGGACAATCATCAAAAAAACAAAACAGAAAAAATAGCACAAACTCAAAAATAGTACATATCGATGCAAAAAAGAAAACAGCCACATCTCTGATAAACACTGAGATTATGGCTGTTTTTGATTCTATTAAGTGTCAAAGACGGGAATATATCATATCTCTCTTTTTCATACAACTGCTTCACATGTGCAATTCTAAAAAGTCATTTAAAAAAGCGATGATTTTCTTTCTTTTCTCAGAAAACCATCGCCTTTATCTCTTCATGACCTATAACATAACAGAAAATTTTACTCTTCAAACTCCCGCCCTTACTTTCCTTTTAGAGTTCACATTCTCTGATGCTGTCCCGCAAGATAATGAATGACATCCCGCCTTGTCACGATTCCGATAAACACCTTCTCATCATCGACGACCGGAACAAAATTCTGCACGCTCACCTTTTCCAGAAGTCCCTCCATATCCACGTTCACATGCACAGGCTTATTGTCCCGCGTCCTTTTTATCTCCATCACGGAAATGTCCTCCATTTCCCGAAGACTGGGAAATTCCTTTTCCTTCAGTCCCCAGAGCACATCGCCGTCCGTCAGCGTACCGATATATCTGCCTTCCGTGGACAAAAGCGGAACAGCCGCATACCCGTGATGCTCCATCTTCTCCAGCGCCTGACGCAGGGTGTCATCTTCTTCCACATAGGCAACCTCGCTCTTTGGCGTCAAAAAAAATAAGATATTCATAAGTCCTGTTTTCAACCTCTCCCTTTATCTGTCGTAAACGATTTTCTCCGCCACTTCTGCAGCGGCTTCCCCCGAAATCAGCTTCTCTATTATCTTCAGGGAAAAATCGATGGCGCAGCCCATCCCTCTGCCCGTGATGACATTTCCATCCGCTTCCGCCGCGCCGTGCGTCACGACCGCGCCGTCAAGCTCCTTCTCCATAGCGGGGAAGGAAGTCGCCCTTCTGCCTTTTAAGTATCCGCGGTGTCCGAATATCTGCGGCGCCGCACATATCGCAGCCACCCATCTGCCGCTCTCATAAAACCGGTCAAGCTGCTCCATCAATGGCCCGCATGCCTCCAGATTCAGCGTTCCCGGCATTCCTCCCGGAAGGACGAGAATATCGAACGAATCAAAATCCACCTCCGAAAGCATGGCGTCCATCTTTACCTCAACGCCGTGGGAACTTTCCACCGAGGGCGTCCCGTCTACGGAAACCATCACGGCCTCCACTCCCGCCCGGCGGCATATGTCTACCACGGTCAGCGCTTCTATTTCTTCATAGCCTTTTGCAAAAAAAATCCCTGCTCTTGCCATTCTTTACTCCCTTCTGAAACTGCCGTCCCGCAGTTCCACTCTTATCTTACCAGATAAACCGGTGCGGTAAAAGGTCTTAAATATGAATATTTTCTGAATATTTGAAAAAAACATTCTGATTATGGTACAATAGTCACAAACATCAACAGAAAGGGCCTGATATCTTATGGAAATCGAACGCAAATTTACCGTCAAAACGCTGCCTGCCGACCTGGATTCCTATCCATTCCGCATTATCGAACAGGCATATCTGAATACCGCCCCCGTCATACGCATCCGCCGGGAAGACGATTCCTTTTTCCTGACCTACAAAGGCAAAGGTCTGATGGCGCGGGAAGAATACAATCTTCCGCTCGACAAATCTTCCTATGAGCATCTTCTCCCGAAAGCGGACGGATCCTGCATCTCCAAAAAACGGTATCTTATCCCTTGCCCGCCCTATACGATAGAGCTGGACATTTTCGCAGAACCGTTTGCCCCGCTCATCATCGCCGAAGTGGAATTTCCTTCCGTGGAGGAAGCGAACGCCTTTGTCCCCCCGGAATGGTTCGACCGGGATGTGACGCACGACCCGGCATATCAAAACTCCAATCTCAGCAAAAGGACAGGCTAATATTCAGCCTGTCCTTTTCAATACAATGTTTCCTTAATCCAGCTTCCAGATATCTCTGTTATACTCTGCGATCGTTCTGTCGGAGGAGAAAAATCCTGCCTTTGCGATATTTACCGCCATCATGCGTTTCCACTTTGCGCGGTCTTCATAATCGGCAAACATCCGGTCCTTGACCTTGATATAATCTTCCAAATCCAGAAGCGTCATAAACCAGTCCTTATTCAACAGCTCATTGTAAAGCCGTTCCAGATTTTCCCTGCTTCCTGCCGCCATCGCCTGTTCTCCGACGATGAAATCCACCGCTTCCCTGATGACCGGGCTCTTTTCATAGTACTCTTTTGACACATAATCCGCCTTTTCGTAATGGCTGATGACCGCTTCGCTGTCCGCACCGAAAATATAAATATTATCGTCCCCGACCAGCTCGTGTATCTCCACATTTGCGCCGTCAGCCGTTCCGAGCGTTACCGCGCCGTTGAGCATCATCTTCATATTTCCCGTGCCGGATGCCTCCTTGGATGCCAGCGATATCTGCTCGGAAATATCAGCTGCCGGAATGAGCTTTTCCGCATAGCTTACATTATAGTTTTCTACCATCACGACCTTCATGAAGTCTTTTACATCAGGATCGTTATTTACGATCTGCTGCAGCACGAGGAGCAGATGGATGATATCCTTCGCGATGACATATGCCGGGGCAGCCTTTGCGCCGAATAAAAAGGTGAGCGGACGCGCCGGTCTTTTCCCTTTTTTTATCTCCAGATATTTGTGGATGATATAGAGCGCATTCATCTGCTGCCTCTTGTACTCATGCAGACGTTTTATCTGGACGTCGAATATGGAATCCGGATTGAGCGTTTCTCCCTCTTTTTCCAGGATATACTCTGCCAGGATGCGCTTTTTCTCTTTTTTTATCTCGAGCAGACGGTCCGTAAACGCTTCGTCGTCCACATATTCCATCAGCTTTTCCAGTTTTCCGGCGTCCTTTTTATAATCCGTTCCTATCGTCTCATCTATCAGCGCCGTCAGCTCCCTGTTGCAGGATAACAGCCATCTGCGGAAGGTGATACCGTTTGTCTTATTGTTGAACTTTTCAGGATAAATCTCATAAAAAGGATGCAGCTCTGTCTCTTTTAAGATTTCCGTATGGATGGCAGCCACGCCGTTTACAGAAAAGCCGTAGTGGATATCCATATGCGCCATATGGACGCGTCCGTCTTTGTCGATTATCTGCACGCGCGGGTCGCTGTATTTTCTCGCCACGCGCGCGGACAGCTCTTTGATAATGGGGACGAGCTGGGGAACGACCTTTTCCAGATAGGAAAGCGGCCATTTTTCCAGCGCTTCCGCCAGTATCGTATGGTTCGTATAAGCGCAGGTGCGGCTCACCACGTCTATCGCCTCATCCATCGTAAACGCCTTGTCATTTACAAGAATCCTTATCAGCTCCGGGATTATCATGGACGGATGCGTATCATTTATCTGAATGACCGCATGCTCATACAGCCTTCTTAAATCATGATGCTTCTCCTTCATCTCCATCAAAATGAGCTGCGCCGCATTGCTCACCATGAAATACTGCTGATAGATACGCAGCAGATTTCCCGCCTCATCCGAATCATCGGGATATAAAAACAGCGTCAGGTTCTTTTCTATCTCTTCTTTATCGAAGGAAATCCCGTCCTTCACAATGCTTTCGTCCACGCTCTCCACATCGAACAGGCGAAGCTTATTTATCCCGTTTTCATAACCTATCACATCGATATCATACAGTCGGGATGTCACTTTTTTATCCCCGAAAAAGACGTCGAACGACACATCCGTCCGGTTCAGCCAGGAATCATTCTGAATCCAGTCGTTCTTTTCCTCAGTCTGAAGCCTGTTTTCAAATACCTGCTTAAACAGTCCGAAATGATAGTTGAGGCCGATGCCCTCGCCGGGAAGCCCCAGCGTCGCGATAGAATCCATAAAGCACGCTGCAAGACGTCCGAGACCGCCGTTTCCAAGGGACGGTTCAGGTTCTATTTCTTCTATCCTGGAAAGCTCTTTTCCCCTGTTTTTCAAAATTTCCTCCACCTTGTCATAAATGCCCAGATTGATAAGGTTGTTGGACAGCAGCTTTCCTATCAGGAATTCCGCCGAAATATAGTAGATTTTTTTGTCTCCGTCGTTCGGTATCGTCGCCCTTTCCATCCCTTTTACAAGACTGAGCAATACCACATAGGTTTCTTCATCCGTCGTCTCTTCCAGCGTTTTCCCGAAGAGCCTCTGTGACAGGTCTTCCAGCCCTGCTTCTATCCTCTGCTCCATAATCTCTCTCTGTATCGTTTCCTCAAGCTTCATAATATCCTCCGTTTCTGCCGTCCTGCGGCTCATATCATCATATCTTCATAGCGCATCCGCACAAGCTCATAGCCAAGTACGGTATTCCTTCCCGTATCTCCGTGAAGCAGCCGCTCCATCTCATCCACAGCGACGGCGGAGATTTTTGCAAAATCCTGTTTCACCGTGTTCATTTGCTTTCCCGCATAGCTCATGAGCGGTATCCCGTCAAATCCACATACCGGGTGAAATACGTCCAGCTCCATCAGAGCGCGCATCGCCCCTATCGCCATCAGGTCGGACGCGCACACGAATACGTCTGTCCTGTCTTCATAGGCAAAAGTCAGCTCCCTCGCCTTTTTTTCGCTGAAATCCCCGTATTCCACGGTCAGCTCCAGCCCGAGCTCCTCTGCCAGCTCCTTCATCCCCTCTATCCTTTCGCCGGTCACAAAGGCATCCTTCTGCCCCGCGATATACAGTACCCGGCGGCAGTCCTTATTTCCGAGCACCGTCTTTTTCGCAATATCATACTGCGCTTTTTTCTGGTCTATCCATACCGACGACGTATTCTCATCACAAAACGGCGTATCCACCGCGACGGTTTTAAAAACTCCCGAATCAATAAGCTCCTTTAACAATATGTCCCGTCTGCTCATCCCGTAAACAATGATTCCCTCGATACTCTGCGCCTTCAGATAGCCAATGGCATCTGTCAGGCTCTTATCCTCCAGCATCGAGAAAAACAGCGTTACCGCATCCAGTTTTTTCTCCTTTGCCCTCTGTATGGTCCCCGACAGATACTGCAGATTCACTTCATCCACCGCCTGCCCCGGGCCTTTCAGATTCAAAAGCAGGGCTATCCTGCCGGACTGCTTTGACGACAGCGCCGCCGCCACCGCGTTCGGCGTATAGTTCAGTTCCTGAATGGCACGGTTTACACGGCGCTTTGTTTCTTCGCTGACGCCGGCATAGCCGTTTAAAACCTTTGAGACTGTAGAAATGGCTACGTCCGCGCGCTTTGCCACATCCTTGATGGAAGCCACACCACTCCCCCTTTCTCTTAACGCGCATGTAATAAGATTTTCCGTAAACTAAAAGGAAAACGTTTTCTAAGCACAAGAACATCATAGTTCAGAAAACGTTTTCCGTCAATATCACTTTCTTAAAATTTATGTAAGATTTTTGTGTTCCGGCGTTCCCGTCTGTTCGCCGCCTTCCATCAGCTTCAGGTAATTCCCTTTATCGATATGCATCATCGTTATCTGATTCTGGTGACGCCGGAAGCCATATACACAATCCACATTCCGTATGAGTGACTGAAGACGCTCATCCGGTACACAGACGATGAGCTGCAGCTCCATCTGCCGCGCATACTTTAAGCACACCGCGCTCCGCTCCTGATCCATCTTGGAAAATGCCTCGTCCAGAAGCACAAGCCGTATGCGGCTGTCCCGGTTCGTCTGCTGCATATAAAGCATCGCAAAACCTGCCAGTAGAGCTACATATTTGGGATTCTGTCCCTCACCGCCGGAATCCCGTCCTGCCATGTCGTCTACAAAATTTTCCCGTATCACATTTCCCTCTTCATCCGTCACCTGCTCGTACATGGAAAAGGAAAGATAATTCCGGTAATCCGCATACTGCTCCATCTCCCTGCGGTGCTGCTCCAATGCCTGCTCATCGCCGCTCTTTGCAGGCATGAACTTATCCGTCAGAAGCTTTATCTTTTCTTCATATTTCTGATAAAAGCTATCCTCTCCAAGGGAAAGCTGTCCTTCAAATCCGTCATTGTCCAGATTTTTGCTGTCCAGCTCCTGTGCCATCAGCATTTCATAGAACTGTCCGTTTTCATTACGGGCGGGCTCTATCTTTATCTGATAGGTACTGTCCGAAAAGTTTGTTTTCTTCAGCAGCCTGTTGATTTCAAAGGCATGGCGTTTTGCTGCCTTGATATCTCCGTGTATCGTAGCGATCACATTTTCCCGGAGGCTTCTGTATATAAGATCACACTGCTTTTCAAACTCGATGCGGTATTTCGGCTCAAAATCCGTCCGGTACTGCTCCAACAGCCGCTCGTAGGCTTCATTGCTCTTTTCCGTACCTGAAAAACCGCTGGACGGAAACTGCACGATATAGGCGCTGCGCGCCCGTCCCAGCGCTTCTGCCTGCTCTTCCTCCCTCTTTAAAAGAGCATCTATCCCCGCATTTTTCTGCATTTTTAAGGATTGGGCTGAGCGCTTTTTCAGAGACTCCTTTATTTCCGCTTCTATGCTCTTATCCGGCGTATAACCGAGCTTCATTTCCTCAAGAGACTGTCTCTTAACATCTATTTCGCCCCGGATACGCTCCTTTGTCCCTACCTGACGGGTCATCTCATTCTGCATGAGCATTGCTTCATTTTTCAGGCTGTCCCGCCGGCTGCGGAGCTCTTTTTCCCGTTCCTCCAGTTCTTTAAAGCGTCCTTCCCTGAGACGCGCTATCTCCTGCTCAAGCGCATCCTTTTCTGTAAGCACCTCTTCCAGCTCCCGTGCGGATGAGGACAAACGCTCAAGATACTCGGGATCGTCCTTTAGGCTCTCCATTTCACGGGCAGTCTTTAAGCCGCAGCTTACACGCTCGCTTTCCTCCAGCTCTTTGGAAAGCTTTGCCACGTCTTCCTCATATTCTGCAAGACGTGCGCGGGATACCTTGCCGCCGATGCATGCGCCGAGCGTATAATCCTTCTTTTTCAAATGTCTGAAAATAAAATTGCTGTAGGAATAGCAATCCGGCGTCACGCCGTCCCTTACCTGCTCCAGCTCCTCTACAGAACGGCATTTCACGATGTGCCCCAGATAACGCTTCAGGCAGCTGTCCACCCATTCCTCCGAAGCGTGTACGGCTTCATATAAAGAGTCTTCCAGTACGACAGGCTCATTTTTTATGACCGCCGCCGAATCGATCAGCTCTGCATCCTCAAACTGCTTCATCTCCCGGAAAAGCTTTGCGGCGTCTGCCGATACGTTCGGCTCTGTGACAAGGGAGAGCTTGAGCCTCCCCAGCCGCCCCTCTACCGCATTTTTCCACTCTTCGTCCTCAACGTCAAACAGGTCTGCGAAGATAAATACCTTCACCGTCCTGCCGTATACCGCGGAAAGCCGCTTTTCCAGCGCGTTTCTCGCCTTGATAAGCTGCTCGGGATAGGATTTTCTGTTATGCTTCATATCGTCGATGAGCCGCTGTTTTTCCTTTAACTCTCTGGCGACAGCTCTCTGCTCCTCGCGATATGTTTCATATTCCTCTTCAATATTCTGCCGCGCCTCTTCGATACGCTCATGCAGCAAAATACACTGCTGCGCCGTTACCGGACCCGTCCGGAACGTCTCCACCATCTGAAGGAGCCGATTGCTCACATAATCTGTAACAATCTCGTCCGTCTCCCATGCCGAAAGCCCCTGCACGATCCTGCGCCAATGCTCCGCATTGTCCGCCAGCATCCTGCTCCGTTTTTTCAACTCTTCCAGATGCTCCTTTTTGCTTCCCAGGTCACTGCTCTTTAAATCGGCGCTCACAACGATAAGCTCGTTTTCCGCCTCCTGCGCAGCCCTGTCCAGCTCCGCCTTTTTGACGCGTTTCTCCTCAATTTCTTTTTCAATACGACTGCAGTCTTCCTTCAGGCTCTCTATCCTTTTTTTTGCATCTTCAATATCAATGCAGCGTACTGCCAGACGGCTTCCCACAATATCTGCACGAGTCAGCGTAAGCCTGTGCCCGGCCTCCCGGATATCGGTCAGCATATCGATCTTTTTTTCCAGAACATCTATCTTTTCCTTGATATCACGATATGCGCCCAGCTGCTCACTGATGGTCTCTATCGTAGAGCTCTCGCTCTTGGGGAACATATAATCTCTTATGAACTGCCCCGTCCCGTTGGACATTTTCAAGGCTATTGCGCTCTTTTCCATCGTAATAAAACGATTCCCGTCGATGTAGCCCAAAATTGCATCATACAGTGTGCTCAGATATGCTTCCTTGGAAGGATAGATGCGGTTCAGCTCAGCCCGTGCGCCCGTTTCCTTTGCCCGCTCTGCGACCAGCCTGCGGATATCCTGATTTGAATAGGGATATCCTTCATCTGTCAGATAGCCTCCCTCCGGCATTCTTCCGGAATGGCTGAAATATAAAAATTTCCGTATCTCGGAATCGGTACTCCTTACCTCAAAGGCGATTCCGATACACATCGTCTGCTTCGTTCCCGTATCCAGAATCTCAAGCGCCAGTTCCGAACAAAAATCCTGCCCTTCCCGGTTTGCGGAGCCGTCCTTTTGCTCTCCTCTCAAATAGCTCAAAACGCTTCTTCTATTTTTGGCGTCATCCGCCGCCTTATTCAAAAAGCTTGGAGAAAAGCTTCCGTACAAAACGACCTGTATCGCGTCCATCACCGTGGATTTTCCCGATCCGCTCTTTCCGGAAAAAAGATTTACATATTCATTAAACTCGAGTATCTTATGATCGATTCCTCCCCAGTTATTCAGACACATCCGCGTAAATATCTTCTTCGCCTGCTTCACTGTCGTCCTCTCCTTCCTCCAGCATTTCTTCTGTCTCACTGCGGTAACGCTCCACAAGTGCGCTGATATCTGCCGATGAGCAGAAAATATTGACTGTGCTGTAAATATAGATTGGAGTTTCATCCTCCACATTCAGTATCGCACCCGGCAGGTCTATCATTTGATGAGTTTTCATCAGATTTAAAGCCGCCTGCCATTCCTGCCCGGTCAGCTTTCCGGGGATCAGGTTCGTATTTCTGCCGTATTCCCGGATTTCCGAAAGATTTGTGACAGTCGCATGCAGCCCCTCTCCCATTATCTTATCCCGGTATATCATTTTCATCAAAAGCAGAAGGCGCGTTGTTGTAAGGCTCATTTTTTCAACGGGCACGCCCTCCCCCGCGATACGGAATATCCTGTCCTGCGGGTCGTGTATCAGGTCGCATCCCAACACCGCAAAGTAATCGGAAATAAATTCCCGATGCCTTGCACATACCTGATAACGGGCATTATCCTTTGCAGTCAGCGTTACCGGGTCATATTTTACCTGAAGGATACAGGTCTGCCGGAACAGATCCTGTATCGTCTTTTTTACATTTTCCGCCTCTGCCGGCGATAATCCTTCCAAATATGAAAACATCTTCTCTCCTTATCCGTTCAGGGTAAAGCCCGTATAGGTAAAGCCGTCCTTCTGACGTATCTCATCCTTTAACTCTATCCGGTCCTCCTCCAGTCTGTCCTTGGTCGCCTCCTGCCATACAAATAGAAGCTTTTCCAGGTCTTCTACAGAAGAAACAGTTTCCTCCGATACACAGAATGCTCCTCCAAGGCTGTTTTTTTCTCTGAATTCCTCCAGCTCATATCCTGTATACAGCGGTCTTGGCACAAAATCATTCATCTCCAGCGGCTCTGCCTTCGTCGGCTTTACAGGACAAAAGCTGCTTTCCTGCCGCGTCCTCCTGCTGTAGAGGCTGGAATCCGACAAAACGGTAAACGGAGCTGTAACGTGCATACATTCCCTCAGTTTTTCCAGAATCTCGTCTTTTTTCCGGCTCCGTGTCAAAAGGTTTATGAGCACCAGTGTCTGGTCCTCCTGCGCAGAGCCTTCCTGCAGAATATAATGGATACGCGCCAGCGCCCGTCTTGCAAACACCGTTTTCAATTCTATCAGACGGTTATATTTTTTCTCAATAAGGTCAAATTCTCTTTCAGCCTGTACCACAAGCTGCGCCGCCTCCTCGCAGAAGGCAATGCTCCGGCGGAGGCGTTTTACCTGAGGGGATTCCGTGCCCGGCTGTCCTGATTCCATCGGCTGCTCTGCTGCCGTTGGCTGCGCTGATGCTGTTGGCTGCGCTGATGTTGTTGGCTGCTCTGCTGCTGTCAGCTGCCTTTCCAGCGTCCGGCAAAGCTCCTCCCGGCGCTGCTCATTTTCATTCAAAATATCGCTTATCAGCTCCTTTACCGCCTCTTTGTAGCGGTAAAAGCTGTCCGTTGTCGTCAGTATCGCATATTTTTTACTATCGCTGTTATTTAACTCGCTGACGAGCACTTCCTGTATCCCGATAAAATCCTTCCGGGCGGAAAGCTCATCAAACCATGCACGCATCCCGTCCTGCATATCGGAAAGCATCTGCCCGAGATTTTTGGACGTCTGCACCGCGCTTTTTAAGATGCTGTTATTTTTCTCCGGGTCGGAATGATAAGTATACAGCGCGCTGTATACCGACAGGATGCTCTCCCGTTCCCGGCTCTCGTCCTCCTGTCCCAGCCGTTCAAACAGCTCCACATACATCCGGCTGTACTCCGGAAAGGAAATGATGTAGCAGTTTAACCTCTCATCAAAATCGCTCGACAGCCAGCCCCACTTCACAAGCCTGTCCAGCACCGCCGACGGCGTAAGCCCTAAAAACCCGCTCTCATCCGCCCTCTCCGTTTCATCCTCCCACCAGACCAGATTCACCTTTGCTATCGTCTCCGCCAGAATGCTTTTGCATTCTGCATCCGTCAGCTGCGAAAGGGCATACGCTTCCCGGCTCGTGCGGTACAGGTCTGTCAAAAGCTGCATATAATAATCCATGTTCTGGGTCCGGAATAATTTATAAAAATCCTTTGGTATCTTTTTTTTGAGAATCATGTATTTGCCTGTGTCCTTCTCGTTATCACTTTATGATGTCTATTTTCGCGGTAAAAGTTTATTATATCATAAAATTCGGGAATTTGATAGAGTGGATTTTGGGGCGCAGGCAGGACGATGGATGCAAGGCTTTTAACAGGATTTTTTTAAGATTCGGAAGATTCGGAAAATAGCAGGGTGGGGTAATTTTTGTTGTGGTGAATATATGGAGCTGTTATAATGTGGGGATGAAGCAAGCGGTAAATCGGACGTGCACAGCAAGGAGCAATCGTGATGGAAAATAAGATAATCTTGATTGAAGATGATGAAGAAATCAGCGGAATGATAAAAGACTATTTATCAGGAGAATTTGAAGTGCTGCCTTTTCCTGATGGCACAACAGCTGTTCGGACAGTCACAAGCTATGATGAATACTCGCTTGCCCTTATTGATCTTATGCTGCCGGACATGAGCGGCATGGAAATTATCAAGATCATCCGGCAGGTCAGCAATATTCCTATCATCATTATTACAGCAAAAGATAATGACACCGATAAATCATTCGGATTGAATTTGGGTGCTGACGATTATGTGGTAAAGCCTTTTTCTTTCATTGAACTCGCTGCAAGGATAAAGGCGAATATCAGACGTGCCAGAACCGGTCCGGTATTGCCGAATAATTCGATTGTCAAAATCAAAGATCTGGAAATTGACCCCCAAAGCCACATGGTTACGCGCAAAGGGGTATCCATAGACTTAACACCTATCGAATTTGAGCTTTTGTACCTTCTTGCCAGCCATCCGGGACAGGCATATTC
>CECJ01005738.1_pt1 | contig 13182 bp, 10 predicted proteins | sample 557621 | NCBI WGS metagenome assembly CECJ01 (sample SAMEA3182052, study PRJEB8094) | gut metagenome | biome: human; feature: gut; material: Stool; isolation source: human stools | place: Canada | collected 2012-03-21
TTTCAAGGCTTTCCGGCGCGCTTTGGCGCTGTTTAGAAAATTTTCACTTTTACCTTCCATTGACTTTATACATTGAACCGCTTATCATTAGGAATGAATACTCATTTTATGATAAAAAAAGAATACTCATTTCATTACCAAGGAGGCACGCAGCATGGCAGCAGGCAATTCCGTCAACGACGAAATCAAAGAACAGCATCAGAAGATGAAAGGCAGGAGCAAGAAGGAGCAGTTTGCCTATTTCTGGGAATATTATAAGGTACATGTACTCGTTACCGTTTTAGTCCTCATTTTCGGCGGCAGTCTGGTCTACTCCATCGTTACGCAGAAAGATCCCGTCATGGACGCCATATTTTTAAACACCTATCTGACTACCGAAACGGAGCTTGCCCCCGACAACGAGGTGATGGCGCAGGATTTTGCAGCCTACGCGGGCATCGACACCGAAAAGGAGCTGGCGGTCATCGACGCCATGACGATCAGCTATGAGAGCGCCGACGAAATGTCCTATGCCAACATCCAGAAGGTCATGGCAATGGTCAGTGCACGCACGGTCGATACGATCATCGCAGACGACGCCTATATCGACCACGCCCTTGATGCCGGGCTGTTCGCGGATCTGCGGGATTATTTTTCCGAAGAACAGATCGCAGAGTGGGACAGTCAGGAAAAGATCCTCTGGAAAGACCTCGGGGATGACGATACGGAGGAAGAAATCCCGATCGGCATCGACGTCCGCGATTCCAAATATATGCTTTCCGACCAGCTGCCCGCATGGTTTACTGTCGTAAGCAACGCACCCCATCCGGAAAATGCGCTGAAATTTCTGGAATATATGATGGAGGAATAAGGTGTCATTCTGTCCCGAAAACAGCCCGATAATTTCACAATACCGGGCTGTTTTTTGTAATTACAAAAAATATTATTTTCTAAATTACAATGTTATATTTTTCAACAAAAATCTGGACCTCCCCTTCACACGAAAAACGAATTTCCTCTGCGCATAACGGTGTAAATATCAACGAAGTCATTGCCTTTGCTCCGCCCAAAACAAATATTTCTACAGAAAAACGATCCATAAGTATCCTGATATCCAGCCTGTTTTCCGGTGCCTCCACATACATACTGCGATTGCACAGCATATCTTTTCCCATTCCCGAGCAGCTCCTGTCGGTCGTAAAAATTCCTTTTTTCCTGTCATAAGTAAGCGCTGTCCGGTATTCTTCATTACAAGCGACCCAAATTGTAAAGGACTCGTAATCTTCCCCTTCGAGCTTCACTGTCATATCGATACAACGTCCGCTCAACCCAGCCGGATGTACCTCCCCTCTGGATGTATCCACAACTCCTTCCCAGTCCACCCGTCCTTTCCGATATCTTTCCAGCTCCCGCACAGGTCTCTGTATCAATTTTCCACCGCACAATGTCAATTCTCTTGGAATGGTCATCATCCCAGCCCATTTCATTTCTTCCGGCACCATATAATTTGACCAGTTCTGTACCCAGCCGATCAAAATCCGGCGTCCATCTGAACTTTCCACTGTCTGAGGAGCGTAAAAATCCATCCCATAATCGATCTGGCTCCCTTCATCATGCGTATATTCCAATTTTTCCCGGTCAAAATCACCGACAAAATACAGGCAATTATGTCCATTATGTATTTCCAGACCTTTTGCATTTGAAAAAATCGGAGACAATATCAGCACTTGTTTTCCATCAAGCTCAAAAAAATCCGGGCATTCCCATATATCCCCATATTTTCCCTCGCTGCTCATCAGCATTTTTTCAAATTTCCACTGCTCCAGATCGTCCGAAGAAAATAATGCCAGCTGCCCGCTTCCATTCTTATCTCTGGTTGCCGCCAAAACCAGAAAACGGTCTTCATCTTTCCATATCTTAGGGTCGCGAAAATCTACTACTGAAGTTCCCTCAGGCAGCATCTCTCCCGTAATTACCGGATTATGAGCCACCTTTTCATAATCTGTCCCATCTCCGACCGCAATGCACTGATTTTGAAGACTGAGCGTCGTTCCATCCTCCTGTACCTTATCCGCCACTCCAGTGTACATTAAAACGTGCTTGCCTTCATATTCCAAAGCAGTACCCGAAAAACATCCGCCGTCACAGTCGTAGGGCGTGTCCGGAGCCATAGCACAGGGACAGGGTTCCCACCGGATAAAATCCTTTGTTTTATAATGCCCCCAATACATCGGTCCCCAATGCGTATCATAGGGATTATACTGATAAAAAAGATGATATTCCCCCTGATATATGGAAAATCCATTCGGGTCATTCTGCCATCCCACCCGCGGGGTCACATGAAAAACCGGTCTTGTATCTTTTGGTATTTTTACTTCCTCTTCCCTCTCATATGTTCTTGCTTTTTGTAATCTCTCTGTCATTTTCCACTCTCCTGCTTTCATCAATAAATTCTCAGCGCGGCCATCTTTCCCGTCTTTCCATCAATTTATCAAACGGCTCATGCGGCTCCGTCTGATACCAGTAAGCTACCGTCGCCACATCATCCTGCCTCTCAAATAATCCTCCATGATAGACTCCTATCTGTTGGATCGTTACCCTGATATCCTGCTCGAATAAAACCGGGTCCATGATGTGCCATCTGTAAAAGCTTCTCTGTGGCATCTGGTCGTCATTATGATAATCATTGTGGAGCTCCGTATCATGTGCAGAGTAATAAGGGTATCCCATAAACGGCGTACAATATGTATTTTCTACCGTTTTTCCGTTCACCTGCGTTGCAAAGCTCCATGCCCCTCCAAAATAATCTTCCGTCCCTGTCCCGCAGATCGTCGGATATTCCTCATCCCCGTCCAGATAAAACTTTACCTCTCCCTCGCCATACCAATACCGTTCCAATGTTGTCAATGCCATGTAGGTCCCTACATATTGTCCACGTCCTTTTACATTATCAAGGATAACATAGTCCTTTGTCTTCTCCGTAAGCCTCTGCCGCCTCCACTGTGCATGAAAATATCCGACATCATCCGGCAGAGCATCCATAAGCCTATAGTCCACCTGATAGAAAAAGCCATTCACATCTTCATCGCATTGATTTTCTATCGTGATCTTCGCTTTTCTCCTGAAAGGCATTGAAAAATACGAATTAAATCCCCTTGTGGGATTTACCACAACAGGTAAAGAATTCACCGGGTACGAAACCCCGAAACCACAACAGAAAAAATCTCCCAGAGGACTTTCTACAGAAGCTTCCTCTTCCCCATCCCAATATATCCTCAATACCAAATCTCTTAAAATATACCGGTTCCTGTCGCTCGTCCGGTCCGTTACGGTGAACCACAAATGCTGAATGACACCTGTACCTTCTATCTCAGCAAGCGTTACCGTTTCGCCTGAACGGATACAGGGAATGCACGGGGAGCCTTTTCTGGAAGGACCAAGCTCTCCTGCCGCCATCCCTCCCCTTCCTTTTTCCCCCGTCCTGTTTTCCCAGCTGATACTTCTGCTTTTCCCGGGCTTCAAGGCTGCAAGAGATGACAGGCTATCAGAAAAAATATCCATTTTATTTCCCTCTTTCTAAAAACAGGGGTCGCTGCCTGTCTGAAAAATATCTTCATGCAGCGCCCCCTGTTTTATTACTGCTTTAACAGTTCCATATTTGTACAGGAAATCTTCCCATACTCTGCAAAAATGCCTATCGAACCTGTTCCTATCTCATAGCATCTGGAAACCAGCGCCACATCATCTACATAGACCAGCATGATGTTCCCGCTCACAACAAGCTTGACCTCCGCACAGTTTCCTTTGAATGAGATTGGACGCTCATCCAGATATGACTGATCGCCATCCACCCGGTTATAACGGTCCATCAATATCTTACCGTGTTTTAATTCCAACCGGAGCTGACACCACTGTTTTAATTCCGGGTCTGTATGGATCATCAGCCCTACCGCCTGCGTTTCATCATCCCAGGAGACCATCGTTCTAAATAAACAGGTCTCTTCCAGGCTGCCGAGTTCTGCCCAGCCAAATCCATCTTCCGCCCGTACTTCTACGACTCCATCGCCATCTGAAAGACTTCCCTGTCTTTCGACCGGATTCATCAGGAGCTTCTCCTGAAAAGATTTTTCTATGGTCTCCGGCAGTTTCACTCCAAGGCTCCCACCTTCTCTCTGTACAAGCTCATGTACCAGAAGATTTCCGCCCCATAAATGCCTTCCGCTGTCTTTGCAGTTTTCACGGATAGATTCCCATCCGACCATGTAACGTCTGTTCCCATCCGTCACGGATTTCGCTGCATAGAACTCTCGTCCGTCAAACATATCATCCATTTCCGGAACTTTCCACGGTCCGTCAAACCGCTCTGACATGCGATATCTTGTTTCCCACCAACGGGAATAATTGGAAAAGGACAGATACCACTTATTTCCCATTTTGAAGCAATCATGGCATTCGTGTGTGATAAAGGTACGGGGCGCATACAGCGTTTTATAATGCTCCCAGTTTCTGACATCGTCTGAAACATAAACTGCCGTACATCCATTGCGCAGATAAGCTCCTTCTTTCTCTGTCGCAGTGATCAGCATGCAATATTTCTGCAGCTCCTCATTCCAGAAAACATGCGGATCTCTCCAATGAAGGTTCCCATAAAACCTTGTATCGGGTTTAAAGAAAAAGGACTCATCTTTTTCCCAGTTTTTTAAATCCGTACTCAGCGCACGCATGACAACCTGCTCATTCTTTCCCTCTATACCATGATTTGCTTCGCAAAAACCTGTATAGTGGAAGTAAAATGTTCCATCATGCTCAAAAACGCTTCCTGTACCGATATGCCAGTCCTGATCTTCCGGAGACCCATTTTGAAGCACCAGATACGGCTCTCCAAAAGAGACAAAATCTTTTGTTTCCACAGCATATACACAGTATTTATACAGATAAAACAAATAGTAGGTCCCATTCCAGAAAAAGGGCATGAAGTCCCCGCACATCTCACCGTGCGGCATTCCCGGATACTGATTTTCCGGTGTATAGAAAATATTTCTGTTCCCTTTCATTTTGCTTACTCCATATCACCAAATGTTGTTGTATACCACTCATTAACTTCTTCTGTGATCTGATCGCCGCCCAGACTCTTCCAGTTCTCTGTAAATTCATCAAAGCTTTCTGCTCCCTGAGTCCCCATGATGATATTTACATAAGTCTCTGCCTGCATCTTGTCCAGAGAAGAAAGGTTTGCGCTCATCGCCGGAGTAGGCGCTCCGAAAAATACAGACTGTACAAGCTTATCGTTTGCCTTGTAATCATTGATGATCGTATTCCAGCTGCCTTCCGGACCGATGAACTTATAATAATTCCATCCAAGGGAATCCGCGCCCTTATCCATTCCGTTATCGATAAAGTTTTTGATCACCTTATAGTAACGTGCAGCTTCCGGATGGATTTCATCTACCGTAGTCTCCCCTTCCAGCGTTGCTTTGATCTCTTTGTAATAAGTATTGCATTTCTGGATAGCCGGGTCCATAGCAAATGCTGCGTATTCCGCAAAGTTGATGCCGGTCGCCGGGTCTACGCCAAACGTATTCAGGGTCTCTTCTGTCGCTTCCAGGGAATTTATCTTATCCTGGAATACATTCGCTATCTTCACTAATGCTTCCGGATGCTCACATTTAGCATTTGCTGCATAATAGCGTCCTATCCTTACATAAGTTATAGGCTTTGCAGGCTTATCTGTCGCAGAAACGATAGGATAGCACTGCCAGTCTGCTTCAGGATTATTCTCGATATTACTCTTGCAGGCTCCCCAAGGCATTCCTTCAAGACCATAGAACATTCCGACTCTTCCAGCGGCGATGTCTTCTGAAAGCTTAACAGTATCCTTTACTCCAAACTCAGGATCGATGAGGCCATCTGCATACATCTGATTTAACTGTACCAGCGCATCCTTCATCCCAGGGTTGATACCGCTGTAAGAAACCTTGCCATCCTCACCCTTTACCCATGCACGGGCATAAGCTCCGTATGCTGCAAAAAATCCTTCAAAGCTTCCCGGGCTTGCTCCATCTTCTTTTACGATGTCTTTCTGGAAACCGATTCCCCATGTATCATCCTGTCCGTTTCCATCCGGGTCATCATAACGGAAAGCTCTTGCTACCTCGAGCAGCTCATCCATTGTCGTAGGTGCCTGCAGACCAAGATTTTCCAGCCAGTCTGTACGTATCCAGAGCAGGTCGCAGGTGCCGTCTGCTGCCGATAACTGCGGTAAGCCATATAAGCGTCCGTCTATTTTAGCAGATGCCAGCTGAATCCCTCCGTCTACTTCGATCGTTTCTTTTAACAGGTCAGATGCATACTGGTCATAGCTGTCTGTAATGTCAGCGAGCATGCCCGCATGAGCCAACTCTGAAAATTCTTCCGGCGGGAGGTCCATCAGGTCCGGAAGGTCATTCGACGCGATAGCCATCGTAAGCTTCTGGGTATAGTCATCCCCCGCTGCTGCAATGGTGTAATTCAGCTTGATCCCGAGCTCATCTTCATAGCAGCGCGTATACACATTGTTATTGATATCATCTTCCCCGACATATTTCTCAGTTCCATTGAGCTTGTGCATATATGTCAGCTCGACCACATCGTCTGTTCCGCCTTCGTTTTCCGCCGTACTTCCTGCGGGCGCCTTTTCCTGCTCTCCCCCTGAACCTCCGCAGGCAGTCATTGAAACTGCCATCGTTGCTGCGAGCAGCATTGCAAGATACCTTTTGTTTTTCATAAAAACCTCCTTGTAGATTTTCTATTTGCCAGCCATACAGATTTTCCTCATGGCCAAACTCACTCTTTTACGCTTCCCATTACAACACCCGATACAAAATACTTCTGCAGGAACGGATATATCATCAGGATCGGAACTGTACATAATAATATCAAAGCTCCTTTGATGCCGCGTCCTGTCACCTCCATCAGCTGCGGATTGAGCATCAGCTGTTCTGATGTTATCTTGGTGATATCAAACTTTAATACCACTGACTGTAAATATGTCATCAGCGGATATCTTTCCGGCAGATTCATATATATCAGACCGTCAAACCATGCATTCCAATGATTTACTATCACGAACAGGGATACGGTCGCCAGCGAAGGCTTTGACAACGGAAGGTATATCTTAAACATCGTAACAAACCAGTTTGCCCCATCCACCAAAGCAGCCTCTTCTATCGCTTTCGGCAATCCCCTGAAAAAATTCATCGTGATGAGCACGCAGAACATCGGCAGCGCTTCCGGTAATATCAACGCCCAGAAAGAGTTGATCATATGAAGCTTGCTCACTACCAGATAAGTAGGGATAAGTCCGCCGCTAAAGACCATCGTCACCAGGAAAAACCACGTATAATACTTTCTGCACCGGAACGTCCTAGGGTCATCCTTGGACAATGGATATGCCACCAGAACGACCAATACGAGGTTCGTCAGCCATCCAAGGACTACTCTCCCTATCGTGATAAGGAAGGACTGATAATACTGCTTATTGGAAAGTATGTATTCATAAGCTGCCGTATTGAATCCTTTCGGCCAAAACGAGACTGCATTCGCATCCACCATCGACCTTGCACTGAAAGATATCGCAAACAGGTTGATCAATGGAAGAAGACAGGAAAGGCTCAAAAGACCAAGGACCGCATAATTTAAAACAACGAAAATTTTTCTTGAAATACTTTTTTTCATTCTCATATCTGCTGTCCCCCGTTAAAATACCTTATACCCGGCAAGCTTGTCCGCGAGCTTATATCCGACCATGATGAGCACGAACGATATTGCGGATTTAAACAGTCCTACCGCAGTCGCCAGGTCGAATTTCGCTTCAATCACGCCGATACGGTAAACATATGTATCGATGATATCTCCTGTGGAATAAACCTGAGGGCTATACAGATTAAATACCTGCTCAAATCCTGCCTGAAGAACATTTCCCACGCTCAATACCATCATCAGTAATATCATCGGCAAGATGCTCGGGATAGTCACATATAAGACTTGTTTAAAGCGCCCTGCTCCATCAATTTTAGCCGCCTCATAATACGTAGGGTCGATGCCTGTGATCGCCGCGAGATATACTATCGTTCCCCATCCAAGCTCTTTCCATATATCTGTCACTGCCATCGTATAGGGAAATACCTTTGAATCCCCGAGGAAAAATACCGATTCCATTCCAAGTCCGTTCAATATCTGATTTACGATACCTCCTGACGGAGAAAGGATATCGATAAAAATCCCCGCCAACGCCGCCCACGAGATAAAGTGCGGAAGGTACAGCACTGTCTGTACTGTTTTCTTATAATGCTTTGAATGTATCTCATTCAGCAAAAGCGCTATCATGACAGGAAATATCAGATTTCCGACCATTTTCATCACCGCGATGAAAATCGTATTCCATATCACGCTCCCAAAGCCGGGCAATGAAAATAAGTACCGATAGTTTTCCATTCCAATCCACTTCTGATCGAATATCCCCTTCAACGGCGTGTAGTCCTCAAAGGCCATCGTAATGCCGACAAACGGAATGTACTTGAAAATAACAGTAATGATGACCGCCGGAAGCAGCATCAGATGAAACGGAAGTTCTTTTCTGAACCATTTTCTTTTTTTAACTTTTGTTCCTGCTTTCATCTCTCTCCTCCTTTTCTTTATCTCGATTATATCGAACAAAAAAATGGGATGATATAATATAATCTATACTTTCGTAGCAAAAACTTTACTCTTCATTACCAGCCCTGCACTCCTGAGGAGTCATTCCAAAATGTGCCTTATAGACTTTGATGAAATATGCCGTATTCTGATATCCGCATTTTTCTGCAACCTCATATATCTTCATGCGGGAATTCAATATCAAACGTTTTGCCAGGTCCATTCTGCAGTTTTCCACATATTCCCGTATACTGGTCCCCTCCATCTGTTTAAATACTCTTGAGAGATAGATAGGATTAAACCCTATCTCCTGCCCGATAGCATTCAGACACAGGTCCTTATCCAGGTTTGAAAGAATATATGTTTTTGCTTTTTCTGTCATCCCGACCATCATATTCTGCCCTGATATCAGGCAGACCTCCCGAATCTCTCCCGTCAACTTTCTCAAATAATCTGCCGCCTCTGCCCAATTCCGGAAAGCTCCCGGGTCGAACAGCTCCATCAGCTGCATTCTGGATGCGAGCTGTGCCCGGATATTATGTCTGTTGATAAAAGCGATCAACATATTTCCAACAGAATAATAAATTTCCAGCGCATACATGGAATGTCTCCTCGCTCCGGAAAGCACTTCGAGAACACCGTTCAATTCCTTCTCATAAACCTCCAGTTTCTCTCCAAACAGTAATTCCTTCAATACCTCCATTTTTTCAGTGACCGATACTGCAAGCTGCTCAAAGCCTCTTTCTTCCCCATTAAAATCACTGCTGTTCTGCTTATCTTTGCTTTCCATGACAATACTGTTTTCGCCGTCGATAGACTGTCTCTGAAATTCCGCCCACAGATCATTATACTTTGCCGAAAGCATATTCCATCTTGTCAGCTCCCGCGCGATACAAAAAGACATCTTCATTTCCAGCTGAAGCTGGATCATCTTCTGGACGTCCATCATTGTCACGAGCAAAAGCCCTGATAACGCTTCTTCCTCGGTCTCCACAAGCCATACAAAAGTTTTTTTATATACCACCTTATGGATATGCCGTATCTTATCCTGATAAAATTTTGTCAATATCTGGTCTACTGATTCCAGTATTTTTTCCTGCGTTGCCTGTGTCACTTTCTCCCGTATCATTCCTATCAGCATCAGCAGGTTCCCCTGCTTCGGCAACGGATGCTCAAGGTCTGCCATCAGGTCGTCAAACTCTTCTTCCGACATCTCACCATCCAGGATATGGAACATCGCCTGCTGCTTAAAAGCCGGCGCCATATAGGAAATCTTTTCCTGCGCGCTTTGATATTCCTCTCGGAAGATATTTTCCGTCTCCAGAAGCCCTATCATCTTCTTCATCGCTTCCAGGATCGTATCATCCCCTTCTGTTTTTAAAATATAGTCATCGGCATCCTGCCTGATAGCCGAATATACATAATCAAACTCATCATAGCCGGATAAAAACAGCACATGCACATCCGGCTTTATCTTTCTCATCTCCTCCGCCATTTCCATTCCTGTCATCCTTGGCATTTTCACATCGCTCACAACAATGTCCGGCAAACGGAATTTAAAGATATCCAATGCCTTTTTCGGATGATAACAATTGTAGATTTGAAAAATATCTCCAAAATTCTCTTCAAACAGTTCTTTTATCCCATCTGAAACGATAGGCTCATCATCTACGATCAGCATTTTATATTTTTTTCTCATGCGTCACCTCACAGTTTTAAATATAGGCAAACCTTCAACCCACCAAGTTCCGAGCGGCAGACCCTTACCGACCCTTTTTGCCTGAAAAACATGTTTAATCTGTATGAGATGTTTATCAGCGCCGTAATCTCTTCTCCCTTTTCAGGTGATTCCAGCTTTCTGCCTATCTCCAAAATCTTTTCTTCTTCTACGCTTCCGGAATTTTCTACGCAGAGCAGCAGAGCATCTTCTTTTTCCTCATAACTCACCCGAAGTTCTATCCTGTCCTCCTCATCCATTTCACTCACCGCATACTTAAAAACATTTTCTATCAGCGGTTGAACAATCAATCGGGGGACTTCTATATATCCATATTTTTCGGGAAGCTCAGGAAAATCTATACTGATGATATTCTGGTAACGGAATCCCTGGATGACAGCATAGGACCGGGCATGGGCCACCTCCTCTGCCAGGCTTTTATTCTCCTCTGAATCACGATTGATATATTTGAAAAATTTCCCCAGATTCTCACACACCATCAGACTTCCTTCTTTATCCCCCTTCTTTATCATCCTGTATAAAAGGAAATAACTGTTATACATAAAATGAGGATTTATCTGTGCCTGAAGATGTTTATAATTTGCTTCATTCACAAGTATCTTCTGCTTCAGTTCCCTTGAGACCAGAGTATCTATCCGCTCTGCCATGTAATTAAAATTCTGATATAGATTTGTAAAGGCATTTTTCTTTGCAGGCAGTGGTATTCTATAAGATAAATTTGACTGCTTCAGCTGCTCAAATGCATCGACCAGAAAGATTTCCAGTGGACGATAGACTTTTCTGTAGAAAATCATAAAGGACAAAAAAACTGCAAAAACGATCACTGCTGTAAATATCAAAACGCCTAAAACAGCCTTGCTGCTCATAAGATTTACAAATTCCTTATTTTGCAGATAATATATTACATATTCATTTTCCTTGCCTTTCGAGCGCATATCATAATAATTTTTTTCTATTTCTTTACTTCCATTATGAATATAGTCTAACAGCTCCTGTTCCGTCTCCTCTCCTTCGGTCTTGAAATATATCCGCTCTTTCTTATCATCTGAAATAAACAAGATATCTCCGTCCATCATCCTCGCGCGCCGAAGCTCCTCTACAACCATCTCTCTGTTTATTTCGATCACAAATATCCCAAGGATATTCTCCCTCTCCCATCCTTTCAGATAGTTTTTTCTGCATATTTCAACAATATATGTTCTTCCATTTTTCAGAGAAATTATCTCTGCCTGAGAATCGACATCGGCAAATTCAAAAACATCTTCTCCGATCTGCTCATACCCTGTTTTATCTATCTTCAATTCCTTATCCGGAAAATATAATGTGCTGGACAAAATGAAAGAATTCAGATTGTCCAGCTCAAGGCATCTCCTTCTTATATTTTCCAAAAGACAGTTCTTCTCGTAGCTGTTGATAAAATCATATTTGCAGTAAAGCTCCCGAACATCCTCCCCCTGCAATATCATATTGGCAGTGATCTTCAGATTCATGAATTCTTCGTTCAACTGTTCCGAAAGACTGCCTATCCTCTTTTGCTGTTCCTGTTCGATGATGTCAGCATAATACTGCCTTTCTTTTACATAGCTGAACATATTGAACGCGATGCTTATCAAGGTAAATATCGCAAATATCAATAACAGCCATTTATATAGATAAATAATAAAATACCGTTCTTTTTTCATCGTTCTCCTGTTTTCTCATCAGCGGCAAAAACGGTCGAGCTCTTCGATCACTTTATCTACAGATTCCTTATCCGCCAGAAATTCCCTGTATCCATCCTTCTCTATCAGATAATGCTCTGAATCATACGGATAATAAATGAGCTCCGTGTCTTTAAGCTTCTCTGTGTTTCTTTTAAAATAAATACGCAGCACAGGTTCCTGAACTGATTTCTCTTCCCCAGCTTCTTTTTTGATCATAATACCCAATAAAGAAGCGTATAATTTTTTAAAACTGTCTCCATCTACCTCTTTACCATCTCTCCAATATAACTGGTCATTTTCAGCATTTGTTTCTATATCAAATACTGTTTCCGTGTTCTTCGTTTTGACCTCCAGCTGTTCCACAGTGGTCACATATACGAGTCCCGCTATCCCCATCATGAAATCTTCCGGACGCAATCCTGTCATCGCTTCTATCTGCGCTCCATCCATCTCATATATCTGCTCCGAAATATCCGGTTTTACATAATAATTTCCCTTTTCATTCTTCTGACCGATATGAAATCCTGCTATCCCCGTATCTGAAAACTCTTCTTCAATAAAAATCCCCGTATCCTCAAATTCAACACCTTCAACCTTGGCAATATATGGCCACGCAGAATAATGATCCAAGATACGATACAGGTCAGAAACATTCACCAACTGCTTATAGCTGTAAGGTTCCGTTACATACCACTCTTCAAAATCAACCTGATTTTCCGAGGCTTCTTTCTTTATCTCAAATACAGGACATCCATTTTTTCTTATTGTCAGGCGTTCTATATTTTCTCTGTTACCAGCCGGAATCTTACTTCCGTACTCTGTCTGTTCTAACTCGAGCATTGCTTTTTTGGATGATTTTTCTGTTTTCATCTTACCAATCTTCACTTCACTTTTCTCTAGTTCTTTTCCCGCACAGGCTAATATACAAACAACAGAACCCAACATTCCTAAAATAATCCCTAGTCTTCCCATCCATTTTCTTCTCATCCTCAATTTACCTCCCAGGCATTCTGTCTCTCATGCATTATTCTATCCGTAAATTTATCATATCTTTTGAACAATAGTATTCAAATATAAAATTTTAAACTT
>CECJ01024705.1_pt1 | contig 13033 bp, 9 predicted proteins | sample 557621 | NCBI WGS metagenome assembly CECJ01 (sample SAMEA3182052, study PRJEB8094) | gut metagenome | biome: human; feature: gut; material: Stool; isolation source: human stools | place: Canada | collected 2012-03-21
CAGAGTCTACAAATTTTTAGATGATCGTTTTAAGGGTTATGTCGCCCCAGAAACTGAAGAACGAAAGGCCGAAATCGAGACCAAAACGGAAGAGTTCTTCGAAAATTTATTCGAAGCAAAGATTCTGCCCTCCGCGCCGGGCTTCCATCTCTCTCAGCTTTTTAAAAATCTTAAAGATTGCCGTCCGGAATTGAAATTCATGCTTTCCGTCGGAGCTCCGATAAAGGGCAGAGAACGTCTGACGGCGAGTCTTTTGGCTGAAACGCTAACGGCCTTTGATTCTCGTTATAAAGACTTTCATTTGTCAGAACTTGATATGCGCGGTTATCTCACGGGCTCCATCGACTTAGCTTTTGCCGCTGACGGCAAATATTGGGTCATCGACTGGAAGACGAACAAAATTGATTACCGCAACAACACTCCTGAGCTCTATACGCCGGAAGCCGTGAACGCCTTGATGAAAAATAATCACTACGAGCTTCAGTTGGCGCTCTATCTCGTTGCGCTCAAACGAATGCTCGAAGTTCGTTTAAATCTGCCGGAAGGTACGGGTTATAAAGCCATCGGAGGGGCGGTTTACTGCTTCCTGCGCGGCATCGACAGGAATGCGCGCGGAACGTACTTTGAACGTCCAAAAGATGCCCTTATCGAATGTTTAGACGACTTCCTGAAAAACGGATTCAGTCGCGAACTCCTGGAATCTCGTGCCAAAGGAGCAGTTTGAAATGATTTCGCAAAACCAAAATTCATTTGAAAACCTCGGCACCATTCTGCTTGACCTTTTAACTCGTCGAGGAAAAACCATTACAGAAGAGCTAAGAGACGCATTGGCGTTCTTCATGCTGCATCTCGGACAAGCCGAACACCTCGGAGGTTTATGTGCCGAGCTTGATGCAACGCCGCAAAATAAAAAGTACGTGGAGCTGCTCAGGGAAGCTGAGCTGCTAACAGACAGCAGCAACAAAATTGCTGACGAACCTAACAACCTTTCTGTCGCTCCTACGCCTTTTCTTCTTGACGAGAGCGAACCAAAAAAGCTGAGAATTTATTCCCGCCGCAATTTTTGCTCTGAAAGCCGTTTGGCCGCAGGTATTCACGGTATGTGCTCTACAAGCGCCAGCGACGTCAACGAGGTAAAAGAGGCCTTAGCACAGCTGGAACAGACGTTAAAGAATGCACGAGAAAACGGCGACAAGAAAGCCTACTCTTTAAATCCTCTGCAGCTGGAAGCTGCCGAACTTGCAGTTTCGGAGAAATTCTCCGTTATTTGCGGCGGTCCCGGTACCGGCAAAACAACCACCGTTGTGAAATTCATTGAAGCCTTTTTGGAAATACATCCGAAGGGCATCATTCAAATGTGTGCCCCAACCGGAAAGGCCACAAGTCGTCTTCTTGAATCCGTAAAAAATCAAGCGGATGCCGGTCCGTCCTCTGCACCTTACTACCCTGCCGTTCGCAAGGCCCTTGCGGAAGATAGACTGACTTCTTTGACGATCCATAAATTGCTCGTCACGGATTTATCCAACGGCAAACGACCTTCAGCAGACAATCCGATCGAAGCAGATCTGCTAATCGTGGATGAGAGCTCAATGATTGACTCCGCCCTTGCGTTAAAACTTATCAGATCAATTGATCCAACCAAAACGCAAACTGTGTTTTTAGGCGACAAGCATCAGCTGGCAGCCGTCGGACCTGGTTCGGTGTTTGCTGACATCTCCGACAATTCGGGTGTTTTGAAAGGCCACATTGTTGAATTAAAAGAGAGCATTCGCTTCAACGACAAATCCGCTATCGGCAGATTGGCGCAGCGCATGCTGGCCTTCGAAGAAGGAAGAGAAGCCGGCATTTCGGACTTTATTTCAGAAGTTGAGTACACGGACGATCAACCTTTTGAAGGATTTAAAGATACGGGCGTGTTTTTCAAATCTGCAGGTAGAAATCTTCCTCTGCAGGCTCAGAAGTGGTTAGAGAAAAAACTCGATTCCTACTGCAACGCAGTCGAAAACTTAAACCTGACTTTAACTTTGAACGATAAAAACGAAGTGGATTCAAGATCAGCCAACTTCGAAAACCTTCCTAATGATGTACAACAAGCTCTTAAAGACGTCTGGAACGAACTGAGTACTTTCCGTCCGTTGTGCGCACAACGTGAAGGTCCGACCGGCGTCAATGCCGTCAATGATTATTGCGAAGATTTTGTTAAAACGGCTTTCATAGTTCCATCCGCAGACGACATGTACAACGGCAAGGTCATCATTGTTCGTCAAAACGACTCCGGCCTTGGTGTCGCCAACGGCGACGTCGCTGTTATTTTCGGCTTGAAGACGGCTGATTCCGACAAACCGATGTGGTATGCATTCATCGGTGATCTGAAGAAAATCGTTCCGGCTCAGCTGCTGCCGAAATATGACACCGCCTTTGCAATCACCATCCATCAATCGCAGGGTTCCGGCTTCCGTGATGTAGCCATCTTCCTGCCAACACTAAGTGCCGGAAGTGATGCTGCCTCTTTATGCACGCGCGAACTTCTTTATACCGGCATTACTCGCTCGGAAAAAACGTGCCAGATTTTCGGGGCTAAGGATGCCCTAGACATGTCGTTAAAGACCGTCACGCAGCGCAGCGGAGGACTGCCTCAGCGGCTTAAAGAACGTTTCAGCGAACAAGGATAATTTCTCTTTCTGAGGGAAGAAGCCGAGCCGGTTAATCGAACCGAATCGGCTCTTCTCTTTCTTGAACTATGACAGATAGAAAATCAGTTCCTCAAAAACAGGAGCTCCGCCCAAATACTAAAGAGCAAATGCTCAAACGCTTTAAAGAAAATTTAAACACCTTCAAAAAGACGTTTGATTATCTCAAAGACAAATGAGTACACCATTAGATATTGATGCGGTGGTCTTGATCAACGAAGCTCTCACCGGCAATCGCTGCTCAGAAGAAAGAAAACAGCGAGTAGGCGGATGTCTGTCCAGCTATTCCTATTACGACACCGTCAGAGAGCAGATAACAAGCATCGTCGTCAGCCTTCTCAAAGGTCATTTCTTTCAGGACGGCAACAAAAGGACGGCGCTGGCGATTTACTTGGATCTGTGCCAAAACAATGGAATCAAGTTCTTGTCGGATCAAGACCGCTTAGGCGATGTTTTAATAGACATCGCTGCCAACCAGCGAGGCATCACTGAAAACACACGATTGCTCTTTCCGGATTAAAAAAGAAGTACCTCCTCGAGTTTGGCCTTTTAACAGTCTAATTCCCAAAAAAGACGTTTTCTTTGACACCAAGAATCCCAATACTTAAAAGATAGATCATCTTTAATTCGGTCTTTTAAAAACAAAAATCCCCTCCAAATTTTTATTTCATCTTTCGCTTATTTCGCTAAAACAGGCCGTTACTCTATCCGGATTGAAAAGAGAAACTCGTTCTCAAGCTCGTCTACTCACGATATATGTTCAATACTTGTTCAATCGTGTTCAATTTCTGCTCAATTCTCAAAAATTGAGGCTTTCTTTGACAGCAAAAATACCAATACTTAGAGGTTAAACTATCTTTAATTCTATCCTTTAAAGATAAAACTCCCCTCTGAATTTTTATTTCGTCCTTCGCTGAATTTCGCTAACAGAGCCTAGAACGTCTTTCCGTATCCAGACGCGTCTTTCGGCTTTGTGGGAACTTCTTGTTCTTACTTCAGAGAGTCGAAATTCGGAACTGCTTCCAGCAAGCGACAGGTGTAAGGATCTTTCGGACGATTAAGGATTTCTGCCGCCGATCCTGCTTCTACCACTTCTCCGGACTTCATCACAATGACTTCATCGGCAAGGTAACGAACGACGCCGAAGTTATGAGTGATGAACAAGTACGAGATATCTCGGCTTCTTTGGATTTCGTTCAAAAGATTCAGGATTTGGGCCTGCACGGAAACATCCAAAGCCGATGTCGGTTCATCACAAATCAGAAGTTTGGGTTCGACCACCAACGCACGAGCTATCGCCAAGCGCTGTCTTTGTCCGCCCGAGAACTCATGCGGATACCGATTCAATGAATCGGAACGAAGCCCGCAAAGACCGATGACATCTTCAATTCTTCCGAGCGCTTCACTCGCAGGAATATCAGGGTGCAGGCTCTCCAACCCTTCAAGCAGAATTTCCTTAACACGCATTCTCGGATTCAAACTGGAGAATGGATCTTGGAAAATAACCTGCATATCGACGCGGGCTTGTCGAAGATCGGGACCGTTCAAGCTGCCTAAGTCTTTTCCGTTCAAGAGCGCAGAACCGGTGATTTTTGCCTGCAGTCGGAGAAGTTGGAGGATGCCTCGGGCCACCGTGGTTTTGCCGCTGCCGCTTTCTCCGATCAATGCCGTTGTCAGCCCTCTGCGCACATCGAATGAGACATTGTTGACGGCTTTGGCGTATTCCGTCGGACGCAGAAAACCGCCGCGAATCGGAAACCAAACGCTGTAATTCTTGACTTCAAGAATGCGAGGCACATCTTTCTGCTCTCGCTCAACAACAACGTCACTTCGCGGAAGTTCGACCGGATCATTTTTAGGAAACAGGCAGCGAACTTTTCGGTCTCCAATCTCCTGCAGGACAACTTTATGCTGAGAACATTCGGGACGAGCTTTTTTACAGCGCTCGGCAAATCGGCATCCATGGAACTCTCGATTCAAGCGAGGAACCATGCCCGGTATTGCCTCAAGCATCTGGCTCTTTTGCTTTCCTTCAGGAAGCGCCTTCAAAAGATTGCGCGCATAAGGATGCAATGGCTTGGAGAAGAACTCACGTGCTGAAGCTTCTTCCACCAGCTCACCGGCATACATCAGCCCTACCCTGTCTGCGACCTGAGCCACAACAGCCAAATCATGTGTAATCAGCAGAATGCCGATGTTTTCGGTTTCCTTGAGATGCTTTAAAAGATCAAGAATCTGAGCTTGAACGGAAACGTCCAGCGCCGTCGTCGGTTCGTCTGCAATCAAATAGTTCGGCTCGGCCGCTAGTGCAATAGCGATCATAACGCGCTGCTTTTGACCGCCGGAGAGTTCAAACGGGAATGATTTCATTCTGCGTTCGGGCTCAGGGATTCCGACTTTTTTCAGCCAGTCGAGTGCTTTTGCTCGCGCTTCTTCGCCGCGCAGCGGTGTATGAAGAAGAATTGTCTCGACAATTTGATCCCCGACAGTCATCACCGGGTTTAACGACGTCGCCGGTTCCTGGAAAATCAAACTGATCTTGGAAGAGCGAATATTGCGCATCGCAGCTTCCGGCAAACCCATGATTTCTGTTCCGTCAACGGTAACAACACCGCTCGAGACTCGTCCGGAGCTCGGAAGCAATCTCAGCAGAGAAAAAGCCGTCATAGATTTGCCGCACCCGGACTCTCCGACTAAAGCGCAGATTTCGCCTCGATTAAGCGTCAGGCTCAAACCGTCTACAACGCGAACCGTATCCTCGGAAGTGAGGATTTCAGTCACCATATTAGAAATACGGAGCATTACTTTTTCCTCCCGATTTTGAGGACCAGTCTCGGGTCAAATGCTTCCCGAACGGCAGACGCAAACAAGTTGGCAGACAACACAAGTGTGAGCATGAAAGTGAAAGCCGCGCAAAGGTTCCACCAGACAACCGGTGTGCGGGAAAGTTCAAGACGTCCGGCATTAATCATGGAACCGAAACTGTGTGTCGTCGGATCAACGCCGACTCCGACGTAAGAAAGCACCGCTTCATATAGAACAATGCCGGAGAAATCCAATACCGCCACAATCAAAATGATGTGGATCACGTTGGGCAGCACATGACGCTTCATGATCTTAAACGGCCCTAATCCGAAGGCACGAGCCGCTTGGATATAGTCCAGCTGAGAAATCTTTAAGGTCTCGGCGCGAAGGAGACGTGCGAGCGTGGCCCAGCCCGTCAGACCGATGATGATTGAAAGCATGAACAGACGAAGGTCGGCTCTCTCAATGCCGGTCGCATACATGCCGGGATGAGAATCAATGAACACCTGAATCATCAGCACGGAAGCCGCAATCAAAAGAACGCTCGGAATTGAAGACAACGTCGTGTAAAGGTACTGAATTAAGTCGTCTACCCAGCCCTTGAAGAATCCGGCACAAATTCCCAGAACCACGGCAAACGGAAGCGTCGTCAACGTCGCCAGAGTTCCGATCACAAGCGCTGTACGCACCGACTTAAAGGCTTGATACAGGACATCGTTGCCTGTTTGATCTGTCCCCATCACGTGGTAATACGGCCAAAGCGCGCCGATCAGGCACCCGAGGACGATTAAAACAGAGCAGGTCGTAAGGACTGCTTCGTAAGGAACTTCATCGCGGCGCTTAAATAGCGTACGCACCTCTCCCTTGAATGAGCGATCTTTATATCGAGCAATCAGTCCGACCGTTAAGAACCACAGCAAAGCGCTAAGCACGAGTCCTGCACCTAGTCCGCAGGCCGATTTAACGATGACGTCTTCTGCCCAATCGGCTTTATTTTTGAGGTGCGCTCCTCCGGCTTTCAGCGGTTCGTAATCGCGCACGGGTTTGCCGTCTTCAAAGCGGGAAATTTTTTCAAATGTCTGAGTCGCAAGCGGCATCGAATAAGACTTCTCTTCGGCAGAAGAGGCTTTGCCTAGCGCTTTATCCAACAGGGAATAAGCCTTGACGTCATAGATCGGGCGCCCGGCCTGAACATCAATGACCGGACGAAAGTGCACAGAATCTACGACGGAGAGCAGAAGGAAGAAACACAGCAGCGAAAGCGAGCACAGCGAGGCGCCGGAACTCACAACATAGCGCCAGCGTGCCTTGAGCTCTTCGGAGCGGGCAACATGAATCAGATAAAACGTTAGTGCCGCTAGAAGGACGACAACCACAATATCCGTCGGAAGCAAAACAAATTTAGGCATCATTTCAAACGGATCCTCGGGTCGGCAATCGTGTAAGCCACGTCCGTCAAAATCAGACCGATGACATACAGCACAGTTCCTACAAAAACCATCGTACGGACGATGGCGAAGTCCTGAGCATTGATCGCGTCAATCGTAAAGCTGCCCAAGCCCGGAATGCCGAAAAAGCTCTCCATCACTAAGGAGCCTAAAAACAGCATCGGGAGCACAGCAACTGTTGAAGTCAGAATCGGAAGACTGGCGTTGCGCAGTACATGTTTAAACAGAACCGCTGTTTCGCTTAAACCCTTTGCCCGAGCAGTACGAACGTAATCCTTGTTGATTTCTTCCAGGAACATCGAGCGGTACAGCAGCGCATCGCCGCCGATGCGGGAGAAAACACCGATCGCAATCGGAAGAATTAGGAACGAAATCATGGCCGTTCCCGTCTCAAAACCTGAGATCGGAACGAGCCGCAGGACTTTTGAGAAGAGCCACTGCCCGAAAATAATGTAGAAAAGCGATGAGATCGACATCATGACAATGGCAAAGACCACGCCGCCGATCTCAAGCTTCGTGTGCCTGAAAAACACCAATCCCAAAGAAAACACAACAATCACAAAGACGCCGAGCAAAAAGGTCGGAAACGCCAAAGCGACCGAGGGCCACATTCGGTTTTTGATTTCATAGGCAATGTCGCGACCCGCGTCCGATGCGCCGAGGTCTCCGACCATCAGCCGCGCACTGTGCTGCCAAAAAATCGTATCGGTAAGCTTGTCCGATCCTTCGGCCTTCTCATTCCAAAGCAGCGGCTTGTCGTAGCCGTGCTCTTCTTTCCAGTTTTGAATCGCTTCAGCGGTCACGCGTTTGCCGCCAATATTAAGGCGCGCCATGTCGTCCGGCGTGTTGACCGTAAAGAACAGCATAAAGGTCAGCAGATTGACGCCGATCAGAATCAGGAAGCCGTAGCCGATGCGTCTTAAGAGATAACGAATCATTTGACGTCCTCCTCTGTGGTGCGCGCGGTCATTCGCTCCCGCTTTCTATGAAGCGCCACAGCCGGAATAATCACCAAGGCCGACAGCAGAACAAAAACGAGCAGCGGCCAGTAAATGGGTTTGTTCCATTCTTTAATAGCCTTCACTCGCGTCTCAGGATCGAGCCTCAGGTACTGAATGTGATTGCGCACAACCTGCGTGGGTTTGCCGTTGTGCACCCACTGATGGAAAGCCGCGGAACTCGTCGGAAAGTAACCGAATGTCCACGGCGCATCTTCCTGGACGATCTTGATCAGTTCATTAATGGCCTCGGCCTTATCCGGGCCTTCGTCCATATAACGCATACGGCTGAAGAGCTCGTCGTACTTCGGATTTTGGTAGTTCGAAGCGTTCTCTCCCGAGCCGCCCGTCTTGGACTTAGCGTTAGGGCCGTAAAGCAGGAACAGGAAATTTTCTGCATCCGGATAGTCGGCCAGCCAGCCCCATAAGAAGAGCTGGTGATTCCCGGAGATCACTTTATCCTGGAAACGGTTGTAGTCCGTGCCGCGGATATCGAGCTGAATGCCGATCTTGGCAAACTGCTTCTGGTACCAGTCGAGCACAGCCTTCGTTGAGGGAGACGCTGCCGCCTGGAAGTCGAGATTCAAGACTAAAGGCTCGCCGGTTTTTGCATCACGGCCGCCGGGGTAGCCTGCTTCAGCTAAGAGTTTCTTGGCTTCTTCAATGGATTTGCGGCGGACGAGTCCGTCTTCGGTCTTTTCGTAAACGATCGGGTTAAAGGCCGCAGCGCCGTCCTCTCGATATCCGAAAAGTCCCGGCGGCAGGGGTCCATGCGCGGGAGACGCCAGCCCTTTCTCAAAGATCTGGATATATTCTTCCCAGTCCATGGCAATAGAAATCGCCTGACGAAGCTTCTTGTTGCGCTCGCGCTCTTCGGGCGTCTTGCCTTCTCCTACGACCGGATCCATCCAGTTAAAGCCGAAGTACGTGTTTTGCGCTTCTATGGTCTGCGGAAACTGCAGTTTCTTTTCTTTGTACTCTTTTTCTTTTTCCGCGCTGTCGGCCATGCCGATCAAGAAGCCCTGACCGTTGTCGAGACGTTCAATCTGCGGAGAGTCGTAGTAGCCCTGAAGGAACTTCGTACGAAGCGGCACGCTTTCTTTTTCGGCCGTGATTTCAATCCGATCAATGAAAGGCAGCGGTTTTCCGCAGTCCTTTAAAAATCCTTTCGCTTCATCGCCGGGCTCCCCCGCGCAGGGATAAAGCTCCGTCTTACGGAAATTCGGATTGCGCTCCATGACATGTTTGCGGTTCTCAATCGATTCCACCAGCATGTAAGGGCCGGTACCCACGGGCCAATAGTTCAAAGACAAGTTGTTTTTGGCCATGCCCTTCTGGGCGTAGAAGGCTTCGGCCTCCCACGGAACCGGCGCAAAGAACGTCATGGCCAGCCAGTTGGGGAACTGCGGGTACTTTCCTTTGACCTCGAGCCGCAGCGTGTACTTATCCGGCGCCGAAACACCTTTGAGCTCAAACTTCCGCAAGTCTAAGAAAGGTAAGTCTCTGTCAGAGGGCTTGAGATCGGCGCGAAGGCGTTTGTCTTCTGCGCGAACCTGAACGGCAAAGTCTTTCAATCCCGGAAGATAGTTCACCATCGTTCCGTAGACCGGAGCAATGATGCGGGGATTGGCCATTCGCTTGATCGAGTAAACAAAATCCTCGGCGGTCAGCTCTCGCGTACCCTTCTGCGGCAAATCCATCGGATTGTGCAGCTCGTCGATGACTTCAGGCGCTAACGCGTGGTTGATGTATTCGCCCTTTTCGTTCTTGGCAAAAGCCGGATGAGGCGCAAAGAGGATTCCTTTTTTGATCGGAATCTCGTAAACACTCAGAGCGATTTTTTCCGCCGAAGCAGTCTCAGGTAAGGCCTTTCCGTCTTTATCCAGATAAACGGGTTTAACGACCTCTGCTGCGGAACGAGGGATCAGGCGATAAGGGCGCTCTAGGAAGTGATACTGGTAAAGCGGTTCGTAAATACTGTAGGTGTAAGGCGTCTCATCGGAAGAGTAAGAACTCGTCGGATCCAAATGCTTCGGACTGCGGCCGGAGAACGGCGTGTAAAGCGTATTGGAGGCAAGTTCTTTTTCCGTGTGAACAGAGTTCGGAATTTCTTTGCAGGAGGTCAGTGCGATCACAGCAAAGACAGCCGCTGACAACCTAAGGAGCCTGCCGTAAGTTGCGCCGTATCCTACTTTAATTTTCACTGCTGTTCCTTTCGCCTATTTTGGGACGAGATATCTTATCAGATCACAAAAAATTCCAAAGAAATAAAATAGTTAGGGACGGTTTCCCGTCTAGGGGTATTCCCAACTTTTTAAGATTCGCGAAAGATTTTATCGCTCCGAAAAACGGGTATAAAGAATGACCTTTCAAGCCTGATTCTCAGGTACCCGTTTGTTAAAATGCGCTCTTATGTGAGGCTGGGCTTCAAGGAGCCTTTTTGAGCGCGCTTACGCGCGCTCGGATGAGAATTTGTTGATGGAAAAACACTATTTCGACTGGCCGGTTCGCGTCTACTACGAAGACACAGACTGTGCACGAGTGGTTTATTACGCCAACTACTTCAGGTTCATGGAACGCGCACGCACGGAATGGCTGCGCGCATTGGGCTGGAGTCAGGAGCGGCTGTACTCAGAGCTCGGCGTCGTCTTTGTCGTCGCCGAAGCCAAAGCCAAGTACAAGAAACCGGCCCGGCTGGATGATGAATTAGTGGTTCGATCAACGGTCACCGCGTGCGGCCGTACTTCTTTTGAATTTCATCAGGAAATTCTGAGAGGAGATGAAGTGCTCAACGTCGGAGACGTTCGCTGCGGCACGCTCGACGCGCACACATTCCGCCCGGTGGCTATGCCCGAGCCTATTTCAGAACAACTCAAAAAATTTTTAACTCATTAATCATTCGTTAGTACAAGGGACTGTGATGGAAGCATCTGCCGATTTATCAATCATTACTTTGGTTGCTCATGCGAGCGCCGTTGTTCAGATTGTTTTGGCTATTCTTTTGATTTTCTCTTTAGTGAGCTGGACCATTATTTTTCAGAAATGGTTCCAGATGAGCCGTGCAAGAAGAGAAGCCCGCAACTTCGACAAGCGTTTCTGGGGCGGTGCAGATTTAAATAAACTCTACGAAAGCGCCACCGAGCGACGCTCTTCCATCGGTCCTCAGGAGGGCATCTTTTACTCCGGCATGACCGAGTTCTTAAGAAGCCGCGCGAGCAATCTCGAAGCCCGCGCCGGCACCTTCGGCGTCATTGACGGTGTGTCTCGCGCCATGCGCGCCCGTTATCAGAGAGAACTCGACATTCTCGAGTCGGGCTTGAGCGTTTTGGCGACCATCGGTTCCGTTTCTCCGTACATCGGTCTGTTCGGCACCGTATGGGGCATCATGGACGCCTTCACAGGCTTGGGCAACCTGGAAAGCGCTTCGCTGGCTGTCGTCGCCCCGGGTATTGCCGAAGCTCTGGTGGCAACCGCGATCGGTCTGTTTGCCGCTATTCCTGCCGTTATCGGCTACAACCGCTTTGCTTATAGTCTGGATCGTCTCTCGAGCCAGTACGAAAGCTTCATGCAGGAATTCCAGAACATTTTGGGTCGTCAGGCCTAAGGACGCAACATGGCACGTAACGGCAAAAGACGTCTTTTAGCAGAGATGAACGTCGTCCCGTACATTGACGTGATGCTCGTTCTCGTGGTGATCCTGATGGTCGCCGCCCCATACGTCAATCCTTCGATCGTCGATCTGCCGAAAGTCAATAAAGCGGCTCGCACTCCGGATAAAGTTGTCGAAGTCATTATCTCGCCAGACGGCAAACTCCAGATCCGCGATACCGCAAAGAAATTAACTCCGGTTGATTTCCCTCAGTTAGTCTCTACGGTCGAATCGATGCAGACCGACGGAAATCAGGTTCCGGTTGTCATTGCTGCGGATAAAACCGTCGCATATGAAAAAGTCATCGACGTGATGCGCAATCTACAAAAGGCCAACATCACGCGTATCGGTCTGTCATTGCAACTTGAAGGAAGCGGTGCCAAGTAATGGACGACTTATCTCCGAATCAAGCGAATCGGCTCTCAGGCGCTCAGGGTTATTGGGGCACGGCTTTTGTGCTCGCTTTAATCGCCCACGGGCTTCTTTTTGTGCTGCTCTTCGTTTCCATGCAATGGAGATCGGAGCCGACAGGCCCCGTCTATGCCGAACTGTGGAACGGCGACATGCCGGCAGCAGAAGCCCCGGCAGAAACGCAACCGGAACCGCAGCCTGAGCCGGAACCCGAGCCTCAGCCCGAACCGGAGCCCCAACCTGAACCTCAGCCGGAACCGGAACCCGCTCCCGAGCCTCCTGCTCCGGAAGAGCCTCAGCAGCAGCTGCCTCCGCCCCCGCCTCCTATCGCTCAGACGGATTTAGATCGTCAAGCCAATCTGCTTGAGGATCCGGACATCGTCCAAGAAAGACTCGACCGCGAAAAGAAGAAACAGGAAGAGCAGAAACGCTTAGCGGAGGAAAAACGTAAGGCTGAAGAAAAAGCAGAAGCCGAGCGCAAAGCCAAGCAGGAAGAACTCAAGAAGCAAGCTCAGGAACGCGAACGCAAGATCGCTGAAGAAAAGGCTCAGCGAGAAAAAGCCTTAGCTGAAAAGCGCAAGGCTCAAGAAGAACTCAATCGTCAGAGAGCCCAAGAACAGGCGAATGCCGCCCGCAGAAAAGAAATGCTCAGCCGCTTAACCGGCCAGAGCGGATCTGCCATGGGTTCAGGCTCCGGCGCCATGACGAACTTTCAGCAAGCTCAGTACAACAACCGTATCGTTGCCTGCATCCGTCCGCATATTACGTTTAATACGCCGGCCGGCGCCAAACGCGGAATGTACGTTGCCAAGTTCGATGTCCGACTGCTCAAGAACGGTCAGAAGGCTGTTCCGCCCAAGATGATCAGCAGCAGCGGTCTGAAGGCTTTCGATACAGCGGTGGAAAAAGCGATTCTGATGTGCAATCCCTTCCCCAAACCCCCGGTAGGAGACATTCCCTCTTCTATTACATTGACATTTGATCCGGTTGACGACGCAAACGGTCGTTAACCTAACGGAGACAGCCTATGAG
>CECJ01014539.1_pt1 | contig 12538 bp, 9 predicted proteins | sample 557621 | NCBI WGS metagenome assembly CECJ01 (sample SAMEA3182052, study PRJEB8094) | gut metagenome | biome: human; feature: gut; material: Stool; isolation source: human stools | place: Canada | collected 2012-03-21
CTCGGTTTAGGGCACTGAAAAGTGCCCTTTCAAAGGGGTATGCCCTAAATTGAGTGCTTACAAAAAAACGAGCCATTTTTATACTATCTTGACCAAAGCCTCTTGATACGATGCCTTTGCTCGAAAATTCAAATCGGGTAAAAATGAATCCTTTCTTATGTCAGTTTCGTCAGTGAACAATAAACGGATCGCTAAGAACACGCTGTTCCTCTACTTCCGCCAGATATTGGTGATGGCGGTAAGTTTGTATACGGTACGGGTGGTACTGGAGGTATTGGGCGAGGAGGATTATGGCATCTACAACGTGGTAGGTGGATTTGTGGCGCTGTTCAACATTTTGTCGGGTGCCTTGTCGGTGGCTATCGGCCGTTTCATTACCTACGAGATGGGGCAGCCGGATGCCACTACCTTGCGGTTGCGGCGCATTTTCTCATCCTCCTTGTTGATACAGATAGCCATGGGGCTTGTCATCTCCTTGCTGATAGGCACGTTCGGGGTTTGGTTCGTGGCGCATAAGATGGTCATACCGTCCGACCGCCTCGGCGTGACGTTTTATGTGTTGGGGTTCTCCGTGTTGAGCTTTTTCATCAATTTGCTGAGCGTTCCCTATAATGCGTTGATTATAGCCCACGAGCAGATGAAGGCGTTCGCTTACATCAGCATCATCGAGGTGGTCTTGAAGTTGCTGGTGGCCTATTTGTTACTGATCTCCCCTGTCGATAAGCTTTGGCTATACGCCTTGAGCATGGTGTTGGTGGCCTTGATCGTGCGTTTCACCTATGTGCTCTATTGCAAGCGTCATTTTGCGGAGTGCCGTTTCCTGTGGGGCTTCGACAGGCGATTGCTTTCCCGCATGTTCGCTTTTTCTGGTTGGGCGTTCTTGGGGAATGGGGCCATCGTGCTGAAAGACCAAGGAAGCAACGTCCTTTTAAACCTGTTTGGTGGTCCCGCTGTCAATGCCGCACGGGGGATCGCTATGCAAGTCAACGCGGCGGTGTATAGCTTCGTCATGAATTTCATGCAAGCCTCGAATCCGCAAATCACCAAGAACTACGCCTCCGGGAATCTGGAGGCGATGTATTCCCTGATCATCCGGTGCAGCAAGTTCAGCTTTTTTATCATGTTGATGATCTTGTTGCCCCTTTGTGCGGGCGTTGATTATGTGTTGCGGTTGTGGTTGGTCGATGTCCCCGCCCATACGGTGAATTTCGTGGTACTTACCCTTCTGTACTCACTCGTGGAGTGTTTTTTGAACCCCCTTATAACAGGTATGCTGGCACAGGGGAACATAAAATCTTTCGAGATAGGTTTGGCAAGTCTCTATACGGTTAATTTCATGGCTTCGTATGTTTGCTTGAAGCTAGGGATGCCTGTGGAGACGGTTTTTGTGCTGAACATTGTTTTTAAGGCTCTTGTGCTTGTCGTGCTGCTCATCCACTCCAAATTGAAGTTCGCTTTTCCGGTAGCACGTTTTTGCAAGGAATGCTTGTCGTTCTCATTGGCCGTATTCCTGCTGTCCGCGTTGTTCATTTATATTCTTCCCGGAAAGGAATACGGGGGTCTCGTCTGTTTTGGGGTAAGGACATTTGCGATCATGGCTTTCATCGGCGTGGCCGTGATACTCATCGGCATGACCCGGGAGGAGAGGGATTATGTGGTGAGAATATTAAAAGAGAGACTATCCCGCGCTCAGTGAAAGCTTTCGGGAATAAAGATGTAATCAAATTAATATACAGATGAATAAGACAATTGAGATCACGAAAGTGGTCGCTGTTGGCGACACTATCCAGTATGAGATATGCGATTCTACGGGCTTGAGTCTTCTTAAAAGCCGGAGGGTGGAGGCATGGGTGAAGTTCCATCATGCTGAGGGCTTTCCCTTTTCCTTGCGCGACTTGCCGGAATCCATCTTGGCTATCCCTATCTCGCTGTACTTATTACCGGCTACGTGGTTCTATGGGGTGGATCTGGTTGTCCCGTCCATGGATAAGACGTTGTATGAGTGTTTGCCGAATATTTATGAGACTTATTCCCGGATTTACGGTCCCTTTAAGAAGGTGTGGAGCGGGAGGGTGAGACCCGGAGCCGTGGTGGAGAATAAGATGGGAAAGAGCGGGTTTGATACGATCGTGTTCTTTTCCGGGGGCATAGATGCGGTACATGCCGGGATAAATAATCCAGGAAAGAGGAGTGTCTTGGTGAGTGTGCCAAGTATCGAGGCTATGGCAAAGACGAAGAAAGAAGACACCGGTGAGGATTTCCTCCAGGTCAAGTCTCGTCTCATCCGTGAGTTTTCCGCCGTTTCAGGCAGTGATTGGCTTCTGATCACGAATAATTTCCAAGCCGATGTTTTTGATGACGATCGGATATGGGCGGAGTTGAAGAACGCTTTCGCCCTCAGTAGCGAGGCGTTCCGTTTCGATGGATGGTTTGGCATGAAATATCTGGGGAACCTGCTTTCCGCCGCGCCTTTTGCTTATGCGCTGGGTATTAGATATTTAGTTATGGGAAGTGCCTTTGAGCAGTTAGAGGATAATCATGCCTCCAATTTGGACGGGGCGAATCCGGAGCTGTCGGATTCATTCAAGTTCGCGGAGGTTTCCTTCACCGAGCAGGATGGTCTTTATGTGCGGCGTTCACTGAAAGCGAGGAATATCGTGGAGTGGTGTAAGGCACGGGGGGAGCGAACCATGCTTTGGACTTGTTTTGATGACGAGACGGAGCAGTGTGGCACGTGCATTAAATGTGTGAGGACGCAGCTTAATATCCTGTGCGCGGGAGAGAATCCGGCAGATTGGGGATTTAAGAAGTTCGACGAGAAGCGATTCTCCCGTCACGTTCGTCTCTATCAATATTGCGAGCGGAATTTATGCTGGCTTTGGGATATCGTGGATTCCATCGATGACACAGTGACCTATCCTTATTGCGATAAACTGTTACATTGGCTGAAAGGTGTGGGCTATAAACGCTATTCCCAAAGAGCGAAAAGGGCTTTCTATGTGAAAATGCTCCTCCGGATTCACCGATACCCCCATTACGTGAAGGCGATCTTCTTGAAACTGATGGGGAAGAGGCGGTAATGTAGGATCAATAGGCTGGATAAAAATAAGGAAATATGTCATTTAAACGTAAGGTAAAGGGGATGATTAAGTTCATTCTCAATAATATTCCTGCCCGGAAGTTTGACGTTCGGGTGGTAAGTCTCGCTCCGAACGAGTTGTTGAAGGGGCGTGTGGCTCTGATCACGGGCGGAACGAGCGGGATAGGTTTCCATATGGCGAAAGCGTTTTTACGGAGTGGTGCGGCGGTCGTGATAACGGGTCGTAGTGAAGAGCGCTTGCGACTGGCCTGTGGGGAATTGAACGAGGATGATCATTACAAAGGCCGTTTGTTCGATTTGGTAATGGATAATACAAGGGTGGACTTATTCCATGATCGTTTTCAAAAGGCGTTAGATAAAGTGGGATCCGGAGGATTTCCGCATATAGATATATTGGTGAACAATGCGGGTGTGCTAGGTGCCTCGATGCCCAATGCCACGGAAGAAGCGTTTGACAAGGTGATAGATACGAACCTTAAAGGCGTATTCTTCTTATCGCAACTGTTTGGCGGATATTTGAAAGCGAATAAGGTGGAAGGGAATATCCTGAATGTAGGTTCGTCCTCTTGCTTGCGTCCTGCGACTTCCGCTTATACGCTTTCCAAGTGGGGAATACGAGGCCTGACGCTTGGACTTGCCAAGAGCCTTGCCCCTTATGGTGTTACGGTGAACGGGATAGCGCCCGGGCCTACGGCCACCCCGATGTTGTTGAAAGATGGTCAAGGTAATATCACGAATAAGGGGAATCCGATAGGGCGCTATGCCTTGCCGGAAGAGATAGCTAACATGGCGGTAGTGTTGGTAAGCCCAATGGGACGGACGATAGTCGGAGATATGGTTTATATGACAGGGGGAGCCGCAACTGTCACTTATGATGATATGGATTATACTTTTTAGAAAACAGGAATATGGATGGAAAATATTATAGCTCGGAACGTAGTGTCCAGCTCCTTATCTCGTTGCTTAAGCAGCACGGAATCAAGAAAATCGTTGCGTCTCCAGGAACTACGAATCTTTCGTTTGTCGCGAGTTTACAACAGGATGAGTGGTTTGAGGTGTATTCGAGCGTGGACGAGCGTAGTGCAGCGTATCTGGCGTGTGGTATGGCGGAGGAATCGGGCGAGCCCGTGGTGTTGAGCTGTACGGGGGCGACGGCTTCCCGTAATTATATCCCGGGACTAACCGAGGCTTATTATCGAAAGTTGCCGGTACTGGCCGTCACGAGCACGCAGGATATTTCCCGGATCGGCCATCATATCGCACAGGTGATAGACCGGCGCGTCATACAGAACGACATCGCTCTCTTGAGCGAGTATATACCTGCGACGGACGACAGCGTGAAGGAGTGGAGTAACACGGTGAGGATAAACTGCGCCTTGCTGGAGTTGCGTCATCGCGGCGGAGGCCCAGTGCACCTGAATATGGAGACCACCTACAGCCGCGATTATTCGGTTAGGGAATTGCCGCAGGCACGGATGATCCGCCGTGTCATGCCGAAAGACCTGTTCCCCGAGTTACCCAAGGGGCGTGTGGCGGTCGTTGTCGGCACGCACCGGAAATTCACTGATCCGGAGACGGCGGCTCTCGACGCTTTCTGCTCCACCTACGATGCGGTGGTGTTCACGGATCATACCAGCGGCTACAAAGGGAAATACCGGGTCCCGGTCTCCATCCTCTCCTCGCAAGAGAAGGACTATTGCGACTTGGTGAGCATGGATCTGCTGATACATATCGGAGAGGTATCCGGAGGTTATATAGGAATGCGCCCCCAGGAGGTGTGGCGTGTGAACCCGGACGGAGCGCTTCGCGATACCTATCGTAAACTGACCTGCGTGTTCGAGATGGAGGAGCGGGCGTTTTTCGAGCGTTACGCGGATACCGCGTCTGCGGGGCGTCAAGGCTACCTGGACGCTTGCCGGGAGGAACTAAGAGCCATTTGGGCGAAAGTGCCGAAAAGCGCCTTGCCGTTCTCGAACGTATGGATAGCCCATGAGACGGCAGGTCGTATCCCTGAGGGAAGCGTGCTCTTCTTGGGTATCCTCAATACGTTGCGTACATGGAACTACTTCGACCTGCCCGATTCGGTGTACGGATACGCCAATACCGGCGGTTTCGGCATAGACGGCTATATCTCCTCGTTCATGGGCGCTTCCTGGGTACATCCGGACAAGCTCTATTTCTGCGTGGCGGGCGACTTGGCCTTTTTCTACGACATGAATGTGCTGGGAAACCGTCATGTAGGGAGGAACGTCCGCATCTTGCTAGTCAATAACGGCAAAGGGACGGAGTTTCGCAACTACATGCATCCCGGCGCCGCCTTCGGCGAGGCGGCGGACGATTACATCGCCGCGGCCGGTCACTATGGCAATAAGTCGCGCCAATTGGTGCGCCACTATGCGGAGGATCTGGGATATGAATACCTTTCGGCCGAGAATAAGGAGGATTATTTGAGGCAACTCGACCGTTTCCTCGCTCCGGGTCTCACCGATCGTCCCATGCTGTTCGAGGTATTCACCGACAGCCGGGACGAGAGCGATGCCATACGGATCATGAACAACTTGAACGTATCGACCAAAGGCGTATTGAAAGAGGCGATGAAGAGCGTGGTAGGAGAAAAGGGGAAAGAGATGATCAAGAAGGTGATGGGGAGATGAAAGAGAGAGAGAGCTGGTTCGATTTTCTTCGGGGTGTGGCCGTTTTGATGGTCATAGCGATCCATACGTTTGCCGCCACTTCGCAAAAAGAGGAAATGGTTGGAGACGCACTGATTGTATCTAGGCAGATGTTGAATTGCGCTGTACCCCTGTTTTTGGCCATATCTGGTTATTTCCTTGCAAAAAAGCAAGGCGAGCGGTCGTATGCGCGATTCTTGAAACATCAAATCCCCAAGATCTATATACCTACTCTAATCTGGTCTTTACCTTATTGGGCCCTCTATGTGTGGCAGGGTAATGATTGGATGAAAGGCATGATCCTATTCCTCGCCTGCGGCTTCTCCATCTATTATTTCATAGCCCTTATCATTCAATACTATGTATTGCTTCCGGTGTTACGAAAGGTTAATATGGGGGGTAATTTTAGCATTCGTTATCACTATGGTGGCTATAATACTAGTCACTTATTTAGATTTAGTCAAAGGATATGGCATGAGTTCCTTGGAAAAGGGTGGCCTGTTTCCCGTATGGCTCCTGTTTTTTGTGATGGGGGTTTATCTAGGCAATAGAAAAGAGCGTGCTTATCGGCTTTGGCCATGGCTTTTTGTAATGGGTATAGGTCTGTTCCTCTCGTTTTTGGAAACCAAATGGTTGTATCCTTTGTACCATATGGGATATGGCATAAAGGCCTCCGCGCATCTCTATTCGTTGGCGGTAATCATGGTATTGTTTTCCGAGAAGACTCAGCGGAAGTTTACCTCCTTTGGCCTTTGGTTTAGACTATTGGTCTGGTTGGGACAGATCTCGTTTGGGATATACCTTATCCATTGCTTTTTTATCATGGTATTGAGTCGCTTGCCCTTTCATTGGGATTGGTTCTCACAGACATTCGTAGTGTTGGCTCTCTCCTCATGCCTTGTATATGGCGTACGAAGAGTCTTGCCATCGGTGGCTCGCAGGGTAGGATTTTAAAAGGACTCGAATGATTGGGTTCTGCTGTCTTTTTACAGGGTGCGCTGCAATACAACAGTGCCCTTTCCGCCTAATGTGAGGTGATTGTAACCCGAAATACGAAAGATTTCTAATTTTTAGAACGTTTATCTCTATTGGGTGATGGCCGTCCGGCTGTCGCTTTGATAACTTTATACTTATAAATCAGTAATTCATGGATCAGCAATCCGCAGTTTCGAGGAAGAAAATAAAATATAGACTATGAGAATAGGAATCGTTACGTTTTGGCAAAGCGGTGACAATTATGGGCAGCAATTGCAGTGTTGGGCTTTGCAGCGTTATTTAAAAGGGATTGGCCATGAGCCATTCTTAATACGTTACCTCTATAAAGAACCACTTTGGAGAAAGTGCTTGAAGCTTATGGCGAAGACGGTTCTCGTCTATCCGCTCCTGCGTTGGTGGAGGCATCGCGAGGTCAGGCGCATGGAGGCTGTTAATCGGGTTAAGAATAAAGAGCGTCGTTTTGAGGAGTTTAGGAAGAGCCATATCTATCAGACTCAACGGATCTATGGCTCTTTAAAAGAGTTGCGGAAGGATCCTCCAACGGCAGATCTCTATATAACGGGTAGCGACCAGGTATGGCATCCCGTGCTTTTGAGACGGAAAGACGATCGGGCCTATTGGCTGGATTTCGGATCGGATCGGATAAGGCGTATCGCATACGCGGCTAGTTTCGGATCGGATCAATGTCCTTTAAGGCTTCAAGCGGAACTCACCGCTAGATTGTCTCGGTTCGATATCCTGTCCGTACGCGAGGAAAGCGGGGTCGCTATCTGCCAAGCGGTCGGGAAAGAGGCGGTACATGTGCTCGATCCGACCTTGTTGCTTGCGAAGGAGGAGTATCTGTCTCTTTCACGAGATATACCCCCAAGCCCTTCTCCTTACATTTTTATATATAGTATCAATATTTCAAGTAATGAGGAGATATGTTGGCCGGAGCTTCGAGGTTTCACAGAGAGAGAGGGACTATCGTTGGTGGTGACACCCGCCAGCGGATATTTACCCGGTCGTGAACTATTTCAAGGGGTGGAATATCGTTACGCCACTATTCCGGAATGGCTTTCCCTTATCCGGCATTCCGGCCTTGTGGTGACCACCTCTTTTCATGGGGTGGCTTTCTGTATCCTGTTCCATAAGCCTTTCGTTTATTTCCCTTTGTCCGGCACGCATGCCAAAGGGAACAGCCGTGTATTAAACATGCTTTCCAAACTAAGCTTGTCGGATAACGTCTGGAAAGCCCCCGGAGATTTTGAACGGATTTATCATCTCCCGATAGATTGGGACAAGATAGAGGAGTCGCTGGCACCTTTACGTGAGCGATCCGTGACGTTTCTGCGGGAAGCGTTGAAGTAATGATTTCGTGAATATGAAAATTGGTTATTTGTCTCTATAGTACTATGATAGAAACATTTATCTTATATAATGCCATATTGTTGCTGTCCGTATTATTCGCATATTATGCAGAACATTCTAAAACGAGACGCTCACGTATCCTTGCTCGTTACAGCCTCTTTATGGTACTTTTCGTGCCCTCTGTTCTACGATATGATATTGGTACTGATTATGCAAGTTATGTGGATTCTTTTAATTTTTCTTCCGAATACAAACAAACAGAAATAGTTTTTTATGCTTTGATCCTTTTTTTAAGGAATCTTCAGTTGCCTGCGCATAGCCTTTTCGTTTGTTCTGCATTTATAACCTATTTTCCTTTGCTGTTCTTGCAAAGAAAGAACTATACGTGGAAAATTTTGATGTATGTGTTGTTGTGCTATTTATTGTCTTATTCTGCGATAAGGAATATGATTTCTTTGTCTCTCGTAATCTTAGCATTCGATTTGTTTTTTAGAGGTAAAAGATGGGGGGCTTTCATAATATATCCATTGTCTGTCTTGTTTCATGCTTCCTCATTTGTTTTCCTGCCATTCTTTTTTGTAAATAGGATGCATTGCAATAGAATTATTCTCCTGCTCATTTCATCGTTTTTATTATGTATATGTTATACAGATATGTTTTTTGTTTTGTTGAACAATGACTTGTTCTTGAATTCATATTATGGAGGATATATGTTTAGTGTTTATGGGGTTGAGCCTTCCTATAATACGGGATATGGTGCGTTTTCGAAAATATTGTTTGCGGCGATAGTTTTTTTGTCTGTCTTGTTCTCGAAGACTAAAGATAATGCTGTGATTTATTTTTCATTGTTTTATTTTATATCATTGGTCTTAATGACAAAGGTTAGTATTTTTTTAAGATTGGCAGATGCAGCTGCAATAACATTGGTGTTTGCTCTCCCCTTATGCTTGAGTGTATGGCGTGAGAAAAAGATTATAGCTTTGAAATATCTCATGGTGTTGTTTTATGTTGTTTTATTTGAGATGTTTATTTATGCTAATAATAGGGGCCTAAAAGAAGGAAATGTTGGTGTTTCTCCTTATCAAACAATATTTTGTGAATAATTATGAGAGTTGCTTTTTTATTGAATGATGCGGGATTGTATGGAGCAAATCTTTCGCTTTCTAATATGATTAAGTCGTATGGCTTTAAGGATTGTTTGGTTTTGTCTCCATCAGAAGGCCCTTTCTTGTCGCTGTTGAAAGAAATGGGCGTATCGTATAAGGTTGTTCCATTTAAATTTAATATGGCGACTTATAATAAGAATTTTTTAAGTTTTATATTATATCCTGTTAGGTTTTGTTATTATTGGATTCTTAACAAGTATTCTTATCCTTTGATATTAAAAATTATAGAAGAGAATGGTATAGATGTTATTCATTCGAATAATAGTTGGATTAGTATTGGCTTTGAAATCGCAAAACAAAAGCGGATTAAGCATGTTTGGCATTTGAGAGAAATGTCAGATTTACATTTCTATATGCGGTCATTTAAACCTTTTGAAAAGTTATGTGAGGATTTCAATAATTCGGATTCTGTCATTTGTGTGTCTGAAGCGGTAAAGAGGCATTTTCATATTCGGAATAAGAACGCAGTGGTTCTTTACGATGCGGTCGATTCTATCCGTAATATTCAAGATGTGCATTATGAGAAGGAGAATTATTTCTTGTATTGTGGTGGCTTAAGTGAAAATAAAGGTGTTTTGGATGCTATATCGTCATTTTCAAAAGTGTCACGCAATCGCAATATTCGGCTGTATATAGCGGGAACCGGATCTGCTCATTTCGTCAAGAAGATGAAATCGCTTATAGAAAAAGAGGGGATAGAGGGAAAAGTCGTCTTGTTGGGATACCGTACGGATGCCAAGGAGTTGATGAGGAAAGCGGTTGCATTATTAATGTGTTCCTGGCATGAGGCATACGGGCGAGTGACGGTGGAGGCTATGATGAATGATTGCGTGGTTATCGGAAGGAATTCGGGTGGGACATCGGAATTGATAGAACATGAGGAAACCGGATTCTTGTTTGATTCGAATAGCGAATTGGAGGCATTGATGGAGAAAGTCTTGGATATGGATACGACCATTATTCGAGATAAAGCGAGGGAGAAAGCCATTCACTCGTTTACGGAGGAGGTCTATGGCGAGCAATTAAAAAAGGTCTATGATAATTTGTTAATTCAAAACCACAAAACAACACAGGAATGAGTATCAAGTCTTACAAGCAATATATCGATAGATGCGAGGTTGTTTCTTTCGATGTGTTCGACACGCTGATAAAAAGGAACGTAAGGACACCCAAAGATGTGTTCTCGTTGGTGGAAAGAGAGGCGTTAAAACGTTTCGGTGTCTCTATGGAAGGATTCAGGGATAAGCGTGTATGTGCGGAGCGAACGGCCCGCGAATTGTCCGATCGCGAGGAGATCTCGTTTGGGGAAATTTACGATCAATTGCCTTATGAGGAGGAGATTAAATCGTCCTTATCGCAGCTGGAACTGGAGATGGAGTATGCGTTGACTACCGTGAATCTAGAAATCAAGGAGGTTTATAAGTATGCCATTGACCGGGGGAAAGAGGTGATTATCGTCTCCGATATGTATTTGGATCGGGCTTTTATTGAGCGTCTTTTATTGAAATGCGGTTATAACCAGTATAAGAAAATATACGTCTCCTCGGAGACCGGAGTCCAAAAATATACCGGCAATATGTATAGGATGATATTGCGGGAGAACTCATACAGCCCCGGAAAAATAGTACATATAGGGGATGCTTTGATGGCGGATTATATACGTCCGAAATTGTCCGGTATCCGATCCGTTCATATACCAAGAGAGGTCAACCATACGCTTTATTGTCGGAAATCTAAAACGGGAGAACTCGATTCGGATTCTTTGTATAGCTTTATCAATAATACGGTATCGGAATCGGGTGATCGTTTGTTTCGTATCGGATATGAGACCTTGGGACCTCTTTTGTATGGGTTTTGTGTTTGGCTGCATGAATATAAATTACGTTTGGGAATCGATAAGTTTCTGTTCCTTTCTCGTGACGGACAAATCATGCGTGCCGCTTATAAGATATTATATCCTAAGGAGGATACTGAATATGTATATGCTTCAAGGAGAAGTTTATTAGTCCCGATATTACGCCATTGCAAGGATATAAAAGCCATGTTGGACAGGCTCTCTATATATCGTTATACATCGGTCAGAACGATGTTGGATTTGTTGGGGTTAGATTATAAGGAATATGTCTTGGCACTTGGTCGTTATGGACTTGATCTGGATGATTCTTTTTTGAAAAAAGATTTTTTAGAGAATAAGGATTTATCGAGTTTCCTAAAGGAATTACTTCCCGATATTATTGAGAATTCGGAAGAAGAATTTCTCTCTTTACAGTACTACATCGATCGTTTAAACCTATCCGGAAAAGTAGGGATTATCGATATAGGTTGGCGGGGACGTTTACAGAAGGCTTTGGAGGAAATGTTGCCGGAACTAGGAAAGAATATGGAAATTATGGGATTCTATCTAGGTATCATGTTGGATAAGGAAAACGCTTTCGGCTATCTGTATGGCTCGGAAGATTCCGAGGAAAAGGTGATGGTGCGATCCTTCGAGGGGTTACTGGAGATGTTGTTCAGTGCGGATCACGGCTCGGTGAAACGGTATAAATCGGATCAAACTATTGAATTGTATGATTTTGAATATGATGGGAACAGTAAGTTGAGAAATGATTTCAAGGATCTCCTAAAGATACGGGAGGGGGCTTTATGCTTTGTCAAGCGGTTCTGTGAGAATTCCTTGTCGGATGTCATCCGCTGGGACAAGACGATGGCTTTCGATGCGATCTGCCGTTTGGGAACGGAAACCCGTCAGTCGGACTTAAATCGGTTCGGAAATTGGTCTTTTTATGCCAATAATACGATTTCCCCGTTGGCTAAACCTAATCGTGGCGTTTACTTCAGTTTTTTGAAATTGAAAAAGGGTATTTCCTCATCACCTTGGAAAATAGGTTATTTAAAACGTTTTCTAAAGATACCGTTGCCGTATTTGAGAATATATAAGTGGTTTATGCATGATCAATAGTAGATAAGGAAACCGATAGGCTTACAAAAAGGATCTTATTCTTTGTGCCTGTTGACAGATTCCTCAAATAATAATTTTAAACCATATAGAGATGATTTATGATTACCTTATCGTCGGTTCCGGTCTCTTTGGAACCACAATGGCCTACCTCCTTCATCAAAAAGGATATAAATGTTTGGTTATAGACAAGCGCTCGCATATAGGGGGTAATGTCTATACGGAGTCCGTGAATGGCATCAACGTACATAAGTATGGGGCGCATATTTTTCATACCAGTGACAGGAGGGTATGGGAG
>CECJ01024985.1_pt1 | contig 12534 bp, 9 predicted proteins | sample 557621 | NCBI WGS metagenome assembly CECJ01 (sample SAMEA3182052, study PRJEB8094) | gut metagenome | biome: human; feature: gut; material: Stool; isolation source: human stools | place: Canada | collected 2012-03-21
TTTTTTTTCGATAGGAAAGGAACTTTCCTATCGAATAAAAAAACAGGGAGACGCCCGATCAGCCGTCCCCCATTGTATCCGTTATGCTCTCTGCACGCTGCCGCACCGCTTTTGCTTACACGCCTGCACCTGCAAGATAATTTTCCATATTGACAAGCGCTTCATCCTCATCCGTACCGTCCGCGATCACCGTCACGCTTTCTCCGGGCGCAAGCGCAAGGCTCATCATGCCCATAATGCTCTTCGCGTTTACCTTGCGGCCTTCCGACTCCAGATAAACATTGCTGCTGTGCTTGCTCGCAACCTGCACCAGCATCGCTGCCGGGCGTGCCTCAAGCCCCTGTTCCAGCTTAACAACCACATCCTTCTGTTTCATAATAAACTCCTCTCCATTAAGACCTCATGGCATCCGCCAATTCACATAGCTTCCGTAAACGATGGTTTACGCCGGATTTTCCGACCGGAGGGTCAAGATACACCCCCAGCTCCTTAAGCGGAGCCTCCGGATGCTCCAGACGCACCTCTGCCATCTGGCGTAAGCTCACCGGCAACTTTTCAAATCCGTATTTTTCCTGTAAAAACAGGATGTCCTCGAGCTGTCTTGCAGCCGCGTTTACCGTCTTGGTAATATTGGCTGTTTCGCAGTTGACGCGCCGGTTTACGCTGTTGCGCACCTCGCGTACCACTCTCGAGTTCTCAAATTCCATCAGCGCCAGATGCGCCTCCGTCACATTCAGGAAATCGGAAATCCCCGATCCCTCTTTCACGTACACCACAAAATATTTTTTGCGCTGTACGATGCGGGCGTCGATCTCAAACTCCCTCAAGATCTCCTGCACCTGATCCGCCAGCGACTGCCTGCCGCACACGATTTCCAGATGGTATCCCTTCACGGGATCGCTCATGGAGCCCGCCGCAAGAAACGCCCCCCGCAAAAACGCGCGCTGGCAGCACGCATTCCGCACGAGCATCCGGCTCACCGGTCCCCGAAGCCCGTCGCTTACGGCGTCTTCATCAACCATGTGCCCGGTCACATCCAGAAAACGGATTCCCTGAAGAATCTTCTTTGCCAGCGCCTGATCGTCTATCCTTAAAAAATATCCGGTCTGCTGGTCTTCCTGATGCACCTGCGTTTCCGTACTTATATTAAATGTTTTCTGCAGCAATGTAAAGCTTTTTCTGACAACCAATGCATTTTCCGCATGAATTTGCAGAAAAACCCCGTTCTTTCCGCTTCCGATGCTCCCGCAGAAATGCAGGACCGCCGCCAGCTCGGCAAGCTGGCAGTGCCGCGCCGGACTGATATGGCGGCACAGCTCTTCTTTTACTCCTGATGAAAATGACATCCTAAATATCCCTGTGGCTCAAAGAAACCCCGTATGTCGCCTCGCGGTTTTTCAGCCTCCTGTAAAGCTCGTTTGCAAGCGTCACGCTTCTGTGTCTGCCGCCCGTACAGCCGATCGCGACAACCAGCTGGTACTTTCCCTCCTTGACATAATTCGGGATCAGAAACTGCAGAAGATCCAGAAGCTTGTCCAGAAACGTCCCCGCCTCCGGAAAACCCATCACATAATCCTGAACTCCCCGGTCGTTGCCCGTAAGATATTTCAGCTCATCTATATAGAAAGGATTCGGGAGAAAGCGCACGTCAAAAACGAGGTCGGCGTCCGCCGGGATCCCGTGCTTAAACCCGAAGGAAAGGATATTCACCATCAGGCTGTTATATTCCTCATTCCGCACAAAGATCCGGTCCAGCTCCTCCTTTAGCTCCCTCGTCAGAAGCTTCGACGTGTCGATCACATAATCCGCGTCCTTTTTGACCTTTTTTAAAATCTCCCGTTCCCTTGCGATTCCGTCCTCAATCCTCGGACGTTCCTCTGTGCAAAGCGGATGCATCCGGCGGCTCTCTTTATAGCGCTTTACCAAAACGGCGTCCGATGCGTCCATAAAAAGCACCTCGAATACCATGCCGTTTTGTCTTAAGCTTCTCAGCACCCGTTCCGTCTCCGCAAAAGACTGATCCGTCCGCACATCGACGCCCAGCGCTGCCTTCGTAATCTCCGTATTCGGCGTGGCGAGCAGCTCCACAAACTTGTCGATCAGCAAAACCGGAAGATTGTCCACACAATAATAGCCCATATCTTCCAGAAGCCGCATCGCGGTGCTCTTGCCTCCGCCGCTCATCCCCGTCACCATCACAAATCTCATCGTTAAAAATCTCCCAGAAAAATCACTTCCGGTTCGAGAGTGACTCCGAATTTCTCCTGTACCTTTTCCGCCACCTCGCGGATCAGCCCCACAATATCGGCAGCGGTCGCATTTCCTCTATTGACGATAAAGCCGCAGTGCTTCTGCGCTACCTGCGCGCCGCCCCGGGAATATCCGCGAAGCCCTGCGTCCATGATCAGCTTGCCCGCAAAATTGCCCTCCGGGCGCTTAAATGTGCTCCCCGCGCTCGGAAATTCCAGCGGCTGCTTCTCCCGGCGCTGCTGCGCCAGCCTCTGCATCTGCGCTGCGATCTCTTCCCTGTCCCCCTTTTCAAGGACAAGGCTTGCGCCAAGCACTGTCCACGGGCTGCTTTTGATCACGCTCGTGCGGTAGCCAAACGCCATCTCTTTATGGTCAAGCGTGCGGACATTGCCCTGTTCATCCATAATATCGACGCTTCTTACAAGCATCGACATCTCGCCGCCGTACGCCCCGGCGTTCATCCTTACCGCGCCGCCCAGCGTCCCGGGAATCCCGGAGGCAAACTCCATGCCGCAAAGGCCGTTTTCCATCGCGCGCCGCGCCGTCAGCGCAAGGCTTGCGCCCGCGCCCGCCCGGATCGTCCCGTCCTGTGCCTCCACCGTCTCAAAAATACCGCCGAGACGCACGACCGCGCCGCGGTATCCCCGGTCGCCGACGAGCAGGTTGCTTCCGTTTCCCAAAAGGAAATACGGCATCCCCTCTTCCCGAAGGCACGCCATCACGCTTCTTAATTCTTCCGCCGTATTTACCGTCAGAAAATATTCGGCAGGCCCGCCCACCCGGAAGGTAGTGTGCCTGCTCATCGGTTCCTCTGTTAAAATCCGCTCCTTCGGCAGAATGGTTTCCAGTTTTTCCTTCAATCCTCTTTCCAACCCTTCTATGCTGAGGTCAAACCACAATCCTGCCTCTATCCTATGCAGAAAGAGGCAGGATTATGCTTCCCGTGCCGTCCGGCGGCACATCAAAAGTCTTTTCCTTACTCGCTCAAAACCATCTTCGCCGCGCCGTAAATGCCCGCGTCGTTGCCCAGCTTTGCCAGCGTAAACAGCGCGCCCCGGCAGCCCTGGAACGCATATTTGCGGTAATATTTCTGGATGTAGTCCAAAAGCACCGTCCCCGCCTTGGAAACGCCGCCGCCGATCACGAAGATCTCGGGATTGGAAACGCTCGCCATCTGCGCAAGCCCTTTTCCCAGATACCAGCCGAAGTCCTCCGCAACCTCCGTTGCAAGCCCGTCGCCCGCCTTTACCGCATCCCACACATCCTTTGCGCTCACTTCCGTAGCGCGCAGGCTGCTTGTCCGGCTTTCGTCCGCCAGCTTCTCCTTTGCCAGACGCACGATGCCCGTCGCGGAAACATACTGCTCGAGACAGCCGCAGTTGCCGCAGTTGCAGGGGATCGTCTCATCGTCGTTGACGTGCATATGCCCGATCTCGCCGCCGGATCCGGTCGCGCCGGAAAGGATCCTTCCGTTTACGATGATGCCGCCGCCCACGCCGGTTCCCAGCGTCGCAAGGATCACGTTCTTATAGCCTTTCGCGCCGCCCTGCCACATCTCGCCCAGAGCCGCCACGTTTGCGTCGTTTCCTGCCTCAACCGGCATGTTCAGAAGGGACTGCAGCTCCTTTTTGATGCTGAACGTGCCCCAGCCCAGATTGACTGCGCCGTATACGGTTCCTTCGGAGTCGATCGGACCGGGCGCGCCGATGCCGACGCCCTCCACGTCGTCGCGCTCCATCTCGCGCTCATCCATCTTATTTAAAATGCTGTTTGCCACGTCGGGCAGGATCTTTGCCCCGTGGTTGTCCGTCACTGTGGGGATCTCCCATTTTTCCAGCAGATCGCCGTCCGTATTAAATAATCCAAGCTTTACCGTGGTTCCGCCCACGTCTACGCCGAAACAATATTTGCCCATTGTCTGTTTCCTCCGTTTATTCGTCCTCTTCGTCCCGCTTGCGCGCCAAAGAATTCTGCACTCTCATGTACAGCTCCTGCGCTGCGTTGTAGCCCATCTTCTTCTGTCTGTGGTTGACCGCCGCCGTCTCGCAGATGATCGCCAGATTCCGTCCGGGACGGATCGGGATGCTGTGGCAGACAACCTTGTTGCCCAGATATTCGGTGTACTCCTCTTCCAGACCGAGGCGGTCGTACTCCTTATCCTTGTCCCACTCTTCCAGCTTGATGACCAGATCAATGTTCTGCGTCTCGCGCACGCTGGACGCGCCGAACAGCGCCTTCACATCCACGATGCCGATGCCGCGCAGCTCGATAAAGTGCTTCGTAATATCGGGAGCCGTGCCGACCAGCGTATCCTCGCTGACCTTGCGGATCTCCACCACGTCGTCCGTCACGAGACGGTGTCCTCTCTTGATCAGCTCCAGCGCCGCCTCCGATTTGCCGATGCCGCTTTCGCCGGTGATCAGTACGCCTTCGCCGTATACGTCCACAAGCACGCCGTGCACCGAAATGCAGGGAGCCAGCTTGACGTTGAGCCAGCGGATCAGCTCCGCAGTAAACGCGCTCGTCGCATGCTTCGTCATCAGAAGCGGCACGCCCTTTTCGATCGCAATCTTACGGAACAGGTCGTCCGGCTTTAATTCCCGGCAGAAAATGATGCACGGGATCGGATAGTCCAGAAGCTTCTCCAAAACGTCGCGTTCCTCCTCGGCATTGAGCCCCCCGATATAGGAGTATTCCACGAATCCGATGATCTGCAGGCGGGTCGCCTCAAAGTGCTCAAAGTATCCCGTCATCTGCAGCGCGGGGCGGTTGATGTCCGGCTGAGTGATCCGGATGCCCCTGACGTCGATTTCCGGCGTCAGATTTTCAAGCTTCATCTTTTCGATGATCTTCGTTAAACTGATGCTTGCCATAACCCTTCTCCTTCTCTATAAGCACGCAATACTTCTCTTTATCTTACCACAGTTCCATGCCCACGGCAATGTCACTCTTCCCGTTTGTGGAAAAATTCATAAATTTCTTCCGCCACGTGCATCGGGATGTCCGCCTGCAGGCTGATCTGCTCCGCCGTCGCCTCCCGGATCTCGTAAATGGACGGAAAGCTTTTCATCAGCGCCTTCCTGCGCGCCGGCCCCACGCCCGGAATGCCGTCCAGAACGCTCTTTACCTGATCCTTGCTGCGCAGCGACCGGTGATATTCGATGGCGAACCGGTGCGCCTCGTCCTGCACCCGCGTGATCAGCTTAAACGCCTCGCTGTTTCGGTCGATGGGCAGCTCCACATTGTGAAAATACAGCCCCCTCGTGCGGTGGTTGTCGTCCTTTACCATGCCGCATACCGGAATATTCAGATGCAGCTCGTCCAGCACCTGCTGCGCGATATTGACCTGCCCCCTGCCGCCGTCCATGAGCAAAAGATCCGGAAACCGCGCGAATTTCCCGTAGCTTTCGGAAAGCTGCTTTTCCTCCAATTCTTTTGATTCATTCAGCCCGTGCAGGAAACGCCTCGTCAGCACCTCCCGCATGCAGGCGTAATCGTCCGGCCCCGCCACGGTTTTGATGCGGAATTTGCGGTAATCGCTGCGCTTGGGTTTTCCCTTTTCATAGACGACCATCGAGCCCACGTTTTCAAAGCCGCTGATATTGGAAATATCAAACGCCTCCATCCGCTCGAGCACCGGCAGGTCAAGCAGCTGCGCGATCTGGCGCACCGCCCCGACCGTGCGCGCCTCCTCCCTCGCGATCCGCTCCCTGTCCTTTTCCAGCACCATGCGGGCGTTTTTTTCCGCCAGCTCCACAAGCTTTTCCTTCTGTCCCTTTTTGGGCACGCGGATATAAACCCTTGCCCCGCGCCGCTTCGTCAGCCATTCCTCCAAAACCGGGATGTCCTCGATCTCCTTTTGCAGCATCAGCTCCCGGGGCACAAAGGGCGTCCCCGCATAAAACTGTTTTACAAAATCCAGAAGGATCTGCGCCTTGTCCGAATCCTCCACATGGGTCATATAAAAATGCTCCCTGCCGATGAGCTTTCCGCCCCGCACAAAAAACACCTGCACGACCGCGTCGCCGCCGTCTTTATCCAGCGCGATCACGTCCTTGTCCTCGCCGTCGCTGTCCGTGATCTTCTGTTTCTGGGAAACCTGCTTTACGCTGTTGAACAGATCCCGCCATTTCGCCGCCTCTTCAAATTCCAGCGCCTCCGCCGCAGCCTCCATTTTGCGCTGCAAATCGTCCAGGATCATCGAATAGTTCCCATTCAAAAATTCCAGCGCCTTGTCCACATTTTTCCGGTACTCCTCCCTGCTCACATAATTCTGGCAGGGGGCGGTGCACTGCCCGATGTGATAATTCAGGCAGGGGCGTTCCAGCCCGCAGTCGCGGGGCAGCACCCGATTGCAGGTGCGCAGCTTAAACAGCTTGTTTAACAGCTCGATCGTATCCTTGACCGCTGCCGCCGACGTAAACGGCCCGAAATAGCGGGATTTATCCTTTTTCATCAGCCGCGAAAAAAGCACCCTCGGATATTCCTCCCCCACCGTTACCTTAATGTAGGGATAGGTTTTGTCGTCCTTTAGCAGCGTGTTGTACTTCGGGTTGTGCTCCTTGATCAGATTGTTTTCCAGAACGAGCGCTTCCAGCTCCGAATCGGTCACGATATATTCAAACCGGGCGATCTGCGTTACCATCTTTTCGATCTGGGGGCCACGGTTTATTTTTTCCCGGAAATACGAACGCACCCGGCTGCGCAGGCGCACCGCCTTCCCCACATAAATGATGCTGTCCTGCGCATCGTGCATAATATATACGCCCGGCTTTTCGGGCAGCTTCTTTAATTCCTCTTCAATGCAAAACATAGCGTTCCTTTCCTATGCGAATAAAGGGTGTGAATGCGTATAAAAAACACCGGCCCGCGGCGCGTTGCGCCCTGTGCGGACCGGCATCTGACTGCCCGATCTTCCGATCAGTCTTTTTTATCTTTATCCTGCCAGATCGCTCCGGAGAACCTTCCTGCCGTTCCCTGAGCTTCCGGCCCCGGCGTCGGGGGCGTCCACGGTCTGCTGTTTTCATCCTCCTGCGCCTTGTCCGGCTCCTCTGTATTTTCTAAAGTCTCCGGACGTTCCTCTGCGCTGCGGCTGTTGCTGATCACAGTCGGCTCATCGTCCCCGCCAAAAAAGCTGTCCTCCCGCTGCGCCTGCTGCCTCGAAAACTCTTCCCAGGGCTTCAAAACCGGAGGCTCCTGCTTTGCTGCGCCGTCAGGCTGTCCTGCGGCAGAGCTGTCTCCTGCCCCGTTGTCCTGCGCTGCTTCCTGTGCCGCGCCGTTCCCGGCAGATGCTTCCATCGTTTTGGCGTCTGCGCCTTTTGCCGCAGCCTCTCCTTCTTTTGTCTCCTCTTCCTGAGGAAGTCCCTTGATCTCCCGGTAGATCCGCATAAATTCCTTGCCGGTGATCGTCTCCTTTTCGATCAGATGCGCCGCCAGCTTATCCATGACCTCACGGTTTGCAGAAAGCAGCTCCAGCGCCTCCTGATAGCATTCCTTCAGAATGCGCATCACTTCCTGATCGATCTCGGAAGCCGTAATATCGGAGCAGTTCATGACCGATCTGCCGTCCAGATACTGGCTTTCAACGGATTCCAAACCGATCAGCCCAAACTTCTTGCTCATGCCAAACCGGGTTACCATCGACCGCGCCAGACCTGTCGCCTGCTCGATGTCGTTTGCCGCGCCCGTCGTCACGGTATCAAATACGATCTCCTCCGCCGCGCGGCCGCCCAGATAGCCTACAAGCATATCGTGGATCTCCGCCTCGGTATTCAGAAACTTCTCTTCCTCCGGCACGTGCATCACATAGCCCAGCGCGCCCATCGTGCGGGGGACGATCGTGATTTTCTGCACCGGCTCGGAATTTTTCTGCAACGCGGCGATCAGCGCATGGCCGACCTCGTGGTAGGAAACGATCCGGCGCTCCTGCGCGCTCATGATGCGGTCTTTTTTCTCCTTGCCCACAAGCACTTGCTCCACCGCTTCAAACAGATCCTTCTGGCACACATATTCGCGCCCCTGCTTGACCGCGTTGATGGCAGCCTCGTTGATCATGTTCGCAAGATCGGAGCCGACTGCTCCGCTGGTCGCCAGCGCGATCGCATCAAAGTCCACCGTCTCGTCCATCTTCACATCTTTGGCATGTACCTTTAAAATCTCCACACGCCCCTTTAAATCCGGCTTATCCACGATGATCCGCCGGTCAAAACGCCCGGGACGCAAAAGCGCCTTATCCAGAATCTCCGGTCTGTTGGTCGCGCCCAGCACCAGAATCCCCTTCGATGTATCAAAGCCGTCCATCTCGGAAAGCAGCTGGTTCAGCGTCTGCTCCCGCTCCTCGTTCCCGCCGCCGTATTTGGAATCACGGCTTCTGCCGATGGCGTCGATCTCGTCGATAAAAATAATGCACGGCGCATTTTTCGTCGCCTCTTTGAACAGGTCGCGCACGCGGGACGCGCCCACGCCCACATACAGCTCGATGAAATCTGAACCCGTCAGGGAGAAAAACGGCACCTTCGCTTCGCCCGCCACCGCTTTTGCCAGCAGCGTCTTACCCGTTCCGGGAGGCCCCACCAAAAGGGCTCCTTTGGGAAGCTTCGCCCCGATCTGCACATAGCGCTGGGGATTGTGCAGGAAATCCACGACCTCCTGCAGGGATTCCTTCGCCTCGTCCTCGCCCGCCACATCCTTAAATGTGATGCCCGTTTCTTTCTGCACATATACCTTGGCATTGCTCTTGCCTACGCCCATCGGGCCGCCGCTGCCGCCCATTCTCCGGAACAGGAAGCTTAACAGCACCCACATGACCACGATCGGCAGCACATAGGTCAGAATCATCGTCAGGATCAGCCCGGAGCCGTCCGGCACGATCTTGCCGTAGCTTTCCACCTGATTTTCTTCCAGATATGCGGAAAGCACATCGTCGGACTGCGCCTTGCCGGTATAATAGCTCACCTGCGGCGCTGCGTTAAACAGCGTGTCCGGCTGCTCCGACTTCGGCTGGATATAGATCGTCTCATCGTCCCATGTGACTTCCTCTACCTCGCCGCCTTCCACCATCTCCTGAAATTTCCCGAAAGGGATTTCCTGATTCGTGGCGTTGTTGATCATCTTCATAAACAGGCTCATGGAAACCAGCGTCACAACCGCCGCCACAGCCAGCAGGATCAGGCTCGTGCGCCTCGGATTGTTCTGTCCCGGACCGCCGGGGCCCTGCTGCCCTCCGTTTCCGCTGCCGTTTCCATTGGAACCCCCGTTATTATAAGGGTTGATATTATTATCCATTTGCTAACCTTTCTTTTGCGTCTCTCTTTCTACCACCTAAATTTTCTGCGCTTTACAGCTGCGGCAGTACCATAATTATAGACACTATAATAGAAGAAATCAATAGATAAAGTGTGAAAATACTGTACACTGAGAGTACCCGCTCTCGTTGTCCCGACAACGGATTTCTAAAAAAGTTTTTCAGAAGCTCTGGATTTTTTCCCGCCTGCCGTTATATAATCTATATCAGTATGTACCAAACTCAGGGCTGAGGGTCAAAAGACGGCGCAGGCTTTCCCAAAAGGATTTTTGACCCTGACCCCCGCAAAAAACACGAGCAAAAAGCCATTTTTCAGGAAATGGGCGAATCAGGGAGTTTTTATATGAATATTGGATTTGATAATCAGAAGTATCTGCAGATGCAGTCCGAACATATCCGCCAGCGGATCTCCATGTTCGGCAACAAGCTCTATCTGGAATTCGGAGGCAAGCTTTTCGACGACTATCACGCTTCCAGAGTCCTGCCCGGCTTCGAGCCTGACAGCAAGCTCAAAATGCTGCTCCAGCTCAAGGATCAGGCAGAAATCGTCATCGCCATCTCCGCAGGCGCGCTGGAAACCAACAAAACCCGCCGCGACCTCGGGCTGACCTATGACCTGGAAGTGCTCCGCCTGACGGAAGCCTTCCGCAAGATCGGTCTGTATGTGGGCAGCGTCGTCATTACCCAGTACGCCGGACAGCCTGCTGCCGACCTGTTCCGCAAAAAACTGGAAACCCTCGGCATCCGCTGTTACGTCCACTACATCATCGAAGGCTATCCTGCAAATGTGGAAAAGATCGTCAGCCCCAAGGGCTACGGCAGAAATGATTATATCGAAACAAGCCGCCCGCTTGTGGTCGTTACCGCGCCCGGCCCCGGAAGCGGCAAAATGGCGACCTGCCTTTCCCAGCTCTATCACGAGCATCTGCGCGGCGTCAACGCAGGCTATGCCAAATTTGAGACGTTCCCGATCTGGAACCTGCCCTTAAAGCATCCCGTCAATCTGGCGTATGAAGCGGCGACCGCAGACTTAAACGACGTCAACATGATCGACCCGTTCCATCTGGAAGCCTACGGCGTCACGACCGTCAACTACAACCGCGACGTGGAGATCTTCCCCGTCCTGAGCGCGATTTTTGAGGAAATCCTCGGGGAATGCCCCTACAAATCCCCCACCGACATGGGCGTGAACATGGCGGGCAACTGCATCATCAACGACGAAGTATGCCGCGAGGCATCCTGTCAGGAGATCATCCGCCGCTACTATAACTGCCTCTGCGATCTAAAGCGCGGCAATTCCACGCCGTCTGTCCTGTACAAGCTTGAGCTTTTGATGAAGCAAGCGGGCATTACCGTCGCAGACCGCCGCGTCATCGCCGCCGCAATGGAGCGCGAGGCTGCAACCGGAGCGCCCGCCGCTGCAATCGAGCTGCCGGACGGTACTCTTGTGACCGGAAAGACGACCTCCCTGCTGGGCGCTTCCTCCGCCTGCCTGCTCAATTCCTTAAAAATACTGGCAGGGATCGACCATGAGCTGCATCTGGTATCCCCGGAAGCCATCCGGCCGATCCAGTCGTTAAAAACCGACTACCTCGGAAGCCAGAATCCCCGTCTGCATACGGACGAGATCCTGATCGCGCTTTCCATCAGCGCAGCCACCGACGAAAACGCAGCCCGCGCACTGGCTGCCATCCCGCTTTTAAAAGGCTGCGAGGTACATTCCTCCGTCCTTCTTTCCTCTGTGGACGAGGGGATGTTCAAAAAACTCGACATGCACTTAACGTGCGAACCCAAAACGGAGGATAAGAGCTCTTCCCAGGAACAGTAAACTTATTTTTCTCCGCAAAAAATCCGGGTAACTGCCCATCGCAGCCGCCCGGATTTTTTATGTGCTGAAACCTTATGATAATTTTTTCAAATAATGGCCAACGACTGTCACGCCCTCGTTCAGGACGATGAACGCCTGCGGATCGTACTTGTTTACGATCTCCTTCAGCCGCGGCAGCTCGTACTTGGAAATCAGTATGTAAAGCATATTCGACTTCTCGTTCGTATACGCGCCCGTGCTCTCCAGCCTCGTGATCCCTCTGTTGAGCGTCCGGAAAATCTCGTTTTCCAGCTCGGTGTCGTCCTTCTTCGTAATGATCCTGACCTCCACATTGATATTCTGGGAATGCTCATGATCCACCGCAAACGCGCTCACCGCCGCATAGATCAGGGAATAGATTACCGTCCCCACGTCAAAGAGGAACAGGCAGATACCGTACAGGATGCCGTTTGCAATCAGGTTTACCTTGCCGACGCTTAAATTCTTTTTCCATTTTAAAAGCAGCAGCGCGATAATGTCCGTGCCGCCCAAGGAGCCTCCCATGCGCAGAGCGGTCCCCATGCCAAACCCGCACATCAGCGCGCCGATCACCGTGCTTCCAAGCACATCGTCCGGCAAAAGCGGCTCCGTCGGGATCGGGATCAGCGACAAAAACAGCGTTACCGCCGTCAGACAGCAGACCGTCTTTGCAAAAAAGCGCTTTCCGATGTCCTTCATGCTCAGAAGCAGCACCGGGATATTCACCGCGTAATAGATCAGTCCGGCAATGTCAAACTGTACCGGGATATGCAGATACGATACAAGCAAGGTACGGATGATCTGCGCAAATCCCATAACGCCTCCGCTGTAAAGCCCCGCCGGCACAACAAACAGGTTCACCCCTGCTGAATAGATCGCCGCCCCGCAGACTGCCAGCCCGAGCCGTTTGCCCTGCTCCTTCATCTCGACGCTCATTGTCTGCAAATGTTCTTTTGTCTTTCCCACAACGTTCCTCCTCGCCGCCGGCCTCTCCCGATCCGGCTGACCTATCACGTTTTTTATTTTTATTCTACTATTCCTGCCCCCGACTTTCAACTCCCAAAAATACAATTCAGATACAAATTTCCAAAAAAGTGTGCGCCTTGGCGCACACCCGCGCCGAGCGCGTTTGCCG
>CECJ01022137.1_pt1 | contig 12405 bp, 10 predicted proteins | sample 557621 | NCBI WGS metagenome assembly CECJ01 (sample SAMEA3182052, study PRJEB8094) | gut metagenome | biome: human; feature: gut; material: Stool; isolation source: human stools | place: Canada | collected 2012-03-21
GCCAATAATGTGGCGATTGACAAACCAACATAGCCGGTTCCGGCTACGGCAATCTTTAAGTCTTTGTTCAAATCTGTGTTCATTATGGTTGATTTTACTTTGTCTCTTTATCGAACTCTTCGAATCGGGAGTTCTTGGACTTGAACTCGGGAACGATCTTCTTCATCAGGCGAACCATGTCCGGAATGACGACGGCGCGGCAAAGCTCCTCCAACTCCTGCGCACCCTTGAGAGCATCGGCGTAGTCGTACTCGCGGACCTTGGCGATACGGATGCGGTCGTGTGACGTCGGAAGCGTGTTCTCCGTATTCGACAGCACCTCCTCATAGAGTTTTTCGCCCGGGCGCAGTCCCGTGTATTCGATCTTGATGTCCTTGTCGACCTCCAGACCGGCCAGTTCGATCATGCGCCTGGCCAGGTGGGCGATCTTCACCGACTTACCCATGTCGAAGACAAAGATCTGGGTGCCCGTAGACATCGTGGCAGCCTCCATTACCAGACGACAGGCCTCCGGAATCGTCATGAAGAAGCGCGTGATGTCGGGGTGCGTAACCGTAACCGGACCGCCCTTGGCTATCTGCTCGCGGAAGCGCGGGATCACCGAACCGTTCGAACCCAGCACGTTGCCGAAACGCGTAGTGACGAACTTCGTCTTGCCCTTCACCTTGCCGGCCTCGATGGCCAGACCGAGCGACTGCACGTAGATCTCGGCCAGACGTTTTGTACAGCCCATGATGTTGGTCGGGTTGACGGCCTTGTCCGTCGAGATCATAACCATCTTCTCGACGTCATATTCGATACACTTGTCCGCCACGTTGCGCGAGCCGGCAACGTTGGCCAGAACGGCTTCGCAGGAATTCTCCTCCATCAGCGGCACGTGTTTGTAGGCTGCTGCGTGGAAGACCACCTGCGGACGATAGGTGCGGAAGACGAAATCCAGACGCGGAATCATGCGTACGTCGCCGATTACGGGAATGAACTTCAGATTGGGGTAGCGATCCTCCAACTCGAGGCGGATGTTGTGCATCGGCGTCTCGGAGTTGTCGAACAGCACGAGTTCCTTGACTCCGAACGTCGCCAGCTGGCGGCACAACTCCGAACCGATGGACCCCGCCGCGCCCGTAACCAGGATCGTCTTGCCGCGGAAGTTGGCGATGATCTCGTCCATCGAGATCTTGATCTCTTCACGTCCCAGCAGGTCCTCGATCCTGATCTCGCGGATTGCCTGACGCTGCACCTTGCCGTCGACCACCTCGTCGATCGAGGGAGCGATCAGCACCTTGAGGTTGCAGTCCGTACAATAATGGATTAGGCGCTCCTGCTCTTCGCGAGCCTCATGGACGTGGGCGAAGAGAATGGCGTCAATATCCTTGCAGTTGTGCAGGTATTTGACATTCTCTTCGGTTTCGAAGTAGTAGACCGGGAGATCGGCCAGCATATGATTCTTCAGTGTTTTGCCGTAGGTCAGGAAACCGATGACCTGATACTCTTGAGAATTTTGGAGTTGGGTCACCAACGAAACGCCCTTGTCGCCGGTACCGTAGATCAGGATCCGCTGGCATTTGCAATGCCTTTGACGGCTGTCTTTGAGCCAGTCATAGACGACAACCATGGCAACACGCATAATCACCAGTTCTGAAAGGCTCAGCAACATGTCAAACAACAGAGTGATCCAGATCGCTGGAAATGTCGGGCCAGCGACACCCAAAGCCAATATAACTGCGATCCCAATTCCCTTGAAAACAACGGCGACACTCAAACGGCCCAAACCCCGCAAGGTGGCATGACGGATGATTGATTTGTGGGTTTGGAGCAACACGAACGCGATCCAGGAAAAGACAACGGATCCTCCGAGCCACCAGCCGATTGTTTTCCAGATAAGGGCTTCAGCACCCAAAAGAATGCTTGCAACTAACAGTGAGATGATCGAGGCCCCGGCCGAAACCAGCAGGTCCAATGCAAGAATCAACCGCGAACTGACATAGCGGTCCAGACGTAATTTCTCAATTAAGCGATACATGATAAATTTGTATTTTGATTTAGATTACGATCAGATGGGGAGGAGGCTATTCGCCCCCATGGCCGAACTGCCGGTCGAAATCGGCCAGGTGGCGGATCAGCTGCGCCTTGCTCTTCTTGGGCGACTCTTCCGCGAGCCAGGGATCGATCAGGGCGTGCGCCTGGTCGTAGTAGAACCGATTGTCCGTGCACCCGTAGAGCGTCACGAGCAGAAGGGCCCTGGATTGCTCGGCCCGCACGGCCGGCAGCATCTTCTGGATCGCCACGAGTTGACTCTCGCGCTTCGACGTTTCGTCGAGAATCGTGTAGGCCTGCAGCAGCAGGGCATAGAGTTTGCTGCGCATGATGTCGGAGTCGAGCGTCAGACACCCGTACTCCTGCAGTACCTCGGTGGCGATTCGGCGATCCTCTTCTGCGCCTTTCTTGGCCAGATGCCTGCATAGGGCGTCGTGTAGCCGGTCGAGGAGTTTGCTGTTGTTCAGTCGGGAGTAATAACTTGGGGTCTCGGCATTCAGTTCGACCACCTCATACTCCCCGGGCTGGACCTTCAGCAGCGGGACGCACATCCAGTTGTCGATCGAGACCAGAATCTCCTTGTGGCGGGAGGGGGCGTTTGTGACGACTTTGGCCTCAATTCCCGCAAAACGCCCTTCCGTGATACGAATCCGGTCGCCCTTGACCAGCCAGGCGGGATCCGCGGTGCAGACCGGGACCGGCTCGGCATACGAACGCGCAATCCATTGAAGATCACTCATGGCCTTGTCGGTCAGATAGGGGTAGTGGTAGCTCTCCTTGCTATCCTTTACGCGCGGGAGCAGGTTGTATTGGGGCAGGCGCTGCTTGATCCGGTAGATTTCGCACTCCGACGCGTGTACGAACAGGTAGTTGTACAACAGCGAACGTCGGGTTGTCACCAGCCGCCCATTCATCTTTCTGGCCTCGACAAGAACCGGAGCAAAGTACTCGAACAGAGGTTCGTTGTCGCGCCGCCTGCGGGCCAGTTCGCGATCCAGCTCTTCGGTCATGGCTTGGTTGCTGGTCGGGTAGACCATCACGTACCAGCGCACGATGTGGCGGTTCTGGACCTCGGACAAGGGGGCTGAGGCGGATTCGGATGGATTGGCGGTTTGGGAGAGTGCGGACGACACGGATTTTGCCATTCATTCGGGAGACTGCGCTCCGCGACCTCATCAGGCTAAATGTAATAGCCTGACAAATAATAAATTGTATATTTCTTTTGAGTGATGCTTAAAAATTTCATACAGTTTCGCACGTGTGTTTCAACCGCACATAATCCCGCACTCCTTTTGCTTTCCCGTAATAGAGTTTCCTCCCGTTTATGCGGGAGTAAGGTCTCTATTTAAGAAACCATACTAGACCTAAATTGTTTAGCCGTCAAAAGCATACGGATATTGACCGTTTTACCATCCATTCGGGAGGTGCATTTTGTGTAAAATTATGGCACAATCGGCGTCCTGAGTATCTGGGACGCGGATTTGGGAACTTCTGACAGATCTTGGAAGAACGTGACGGTTTTAATGATCGGAGTATGAACCAAATAAAGGCCTCACAAGAGGATGTTACAAGCGTAAGAAATATGATGATTTTTTTTGTACTAACCCCCTTTTTTTCTACCTTTGCGGCAGTGATGTGTGATTTCTTAAATAGAGACGTGAGGTTTTTGGGGGTGAGTTTGGCCGATCGACTGGATTCTGTTGTCCAAAAATTTTCACGAATTGTCTATTTTTTTGAAATCTAATTTACTGAATGTCAGCGCATTGTGGTTGCGTATTGACAAGGCCGGGATTTGCCCCGGGATGAGATGAATCTCCGGCAGTTTTCACTTTCGACTGCAAATCATGGCAAGTTCGAACAAAATCGGTTGGAACTGGACAGATTCGGTCACGGAGCAACTTCGTGCCAGAAAGAACAGTAATGCCGTCAGATGGTATGTGCTGGCCCTTCCGACGTCGCGCAAAGGCCACTATCAGGGGAATCCGGCCCGGGCCCTGCAGATGGAACTGGAGCGTCGGGCACGGAGCGGAGAGCCTGTTTTCGAATACTTTGCCCCTTCGTATGTCGAGGTTCGGAAACAACACGGGGAGTTGGTCCGCACGAACCATCCGCTGCTCTACAACTACGTCTTCATCCACGCCTCGGAGGCGGAGATCTACCGGATGAAACGTTTCTTGCCTCAGTATAACTTCCTGCCCCGTGTCCGCGAGAAGGACGATGCCTACTATCCCTACCTCTCGGACGAGGCGATGGAGAACCTGAAGTGGGTGGCCGCCTCCTATTCCGACGTGCTGCCGGTCTACACGCCCGGCCCCGAACGACTGATGAAGGGCGACCGGATTCGCATCACCGAGGGGCAGTTCAAGGGGGTTGAGGCCAGCGTCATCATTCAGCCCGGAGGGGGCCGCAAGGAGGTGATGGTTTGTGTGGAGAACTGCATGTATGTGCCGCTGCTCTGTGTCGAACCCGGGCAATATGAGGTGATTGCGCTGAATGCGGACAACCGCCATGTCTATACGCGCTTGAATGGCGACCGTCTCCCGGCCGGACTCCACGAAGCGCTGAAACGCTACCACTCGCCCGAGGGGGTGACGGACGCCGACCGGGCCTTGGCGTCGGAGGTCCTGCAGCAATATGCCAACCTCCAGCTGGACAGCGATGTGATGCGCTGCAAACTCTATTCGATGCTGCTTCCGGCCTATGCCATCCTGGGCGACCGCGAAGCCTTCGATCAGCTGCTCGGGACCGTTCGGAGTATTCTTCCTCTGATCCGGGCTGAACAGTCGCGGTCGCTGCTGCTGGTGACGCTTTACGGCTGCACGAACTGCTGTTTGGATTATGAACAGGCCCACGCAGCGGTTGATCCGTGGCGCGGGGAGCAGCCGCTCAAGAAGAGCAAGGCGCAATTGCTTCGCCGTCTCGATGATTATGACTGCTGGTTAGAGCATCGGTAATAAGTTCAAGAATTGCAAATACCCATCAATAATAAAAGCTCATGGATACAGACGTAATTACTCTAAACGAATGTAAAAATGATGGATCGTATGTATATATGTATTACAGCCCCAGATACAATACGTGGGTTGCATATGGTTTGTCTGCTTATGGTTTGAGACTATTTTGTAAATCATATGGATGTACGAATCTTCGAGGATTTTCGAAAGAGGCTCAGATGCCATGTACGTTAATTGGTCCGGAGTCTATTCCAACTGTATTGGAAAACATGACCGTTCTGCAGCAGACAAGTGATTCTGAGATTTCGCTGCGGATGTCAGATGCTGTAGATAAAGATGCTTATGCGAAATGGACCAATAAACTGAAGAGTTGTCATCCTCGGTTTGATGATGATATTGAGGTGAGTACTCCAATTAGTCAATATGTGCCGAAGGATCGGTTTATTCCAGACAATATGTCGGCTTTCGCCCGAAGCGTAAAACGTATCGGAGATTGTATATTATCTTTTTTTGCGTTGATCATTTTCTCGCCGTTATTCTTACTCTGTTATATCGCGGTACGACGGGAGGATGGCGGACCTGCTATTTTTAAGCAGGAACGTATCGGGCGTTTTGGCCGACCTTTCAATATTTACAAATTTCGGACGATGCGCCTTGATGCTGAGAAGTTTGGTCCACAATTGAGTCATGCGGGAGGAGATGATGATCCACGCCTGACCAGAATTGGGAAATTTTTACGTGCGCACCACTTGGACGAACTGCCTCAATTGTGGAATGTATTCTGTGGTGATATGGCATTTATCGGTCCGCGTCCCGAACGTAAATTCTATATTGACCAAATTTTGGAACACGATATTCGTTATTCATACCTTTACCAGATCCGTCCGGGTGTAACGTCCTATGCAACGCTTTATAATGGTTATACGGACACGATGGAGAAGATGCTTCGTCGCTTGGAATACGATCTTTATTATCTGGGACATCGTTCTTGGTGGTTCGACTTCAAGGTGTTGTTCAACACATTCTGTTCGATTGTTTTCGGAAAAAAATTCTAATGGGATTTTGTAAATGACATTGGCATCGGGGAATAACAGAAGAATAGCAAAAAATACAGTTATGCTGTATATCAGGATGCTATTGCTGATGTTGGTGAACCTCTATACATCTCGAATAGTAATCAATGCTTTAGGGGTTGAAGATTATGGGCTATATTCAATTGTAGGGTCGGTTGTGATCTGTTTGGGCTTTGTAAACTCCTCAATGACTGCAGCATCCCAACGATTCTTAGCTTATTCAAAAGGTAAAGGGGATATTAGGGAACAAATCCGAATGTTCAATTCCGTTTCTATCGCGCATTATATTATTGCATTTTTTATATTTATTATAGCTGAAACTGGCGGAATTTTTTATATTGAGAATTATTTAAATGTAGCACACGAGAAGATTCCTACCGCCCATTTTGTTTTTCAATTTTCACTATGCTCGTTGCTCATTAAAACCTCTTGTGTCCCCTATAATGCATCTATTATAGCCAATGAACGGATGAGTGCATTCGCTCTTTTAAGTATACTAGAGGCCGGATTGCAGTTGTCTGTTGCAATCATTTTAAGATATATCCTCGCTAATCAGCTGATTTGGTATGCTTTCATGATGTTTTTTACTGTTTTTTGTACTCAAATGGGATATATGCTATATAGCCGTACGCATTTTCAAGAATGTAGATTGTGTCATGCTTGGGATAAAAAAACAGTTAAAGATGTATTTTCATATTCGGGATGGAATTTACTTGGAACTTTATCAAGCGTAGCAATTGATCAAGGGGTGAATATGTTGCTTAATTCCTTCTTTGGTGTCATAGTTAATGCTGCTAGGGGAATAGCATTTCAAGTCAGTGGTGCAATTGCTTCCTTGTCGGGAAACTTTCAGCAAGCGATGAATCCCCAGATAGTAAAATCTTATGCATGCGGCGATCTGGCTAATATGCATCAATTGATTATGAAAGGAACTAGATTTTCGTTTTTTTTAATCTTAATATTTTCGGCTCCGATCTTCTTTAATATCACCTCTGTTCTAACCATTTGGTTAGGTTTTGTGCCTGAATACGCAGCTGTTTTTTGTCAATTAATACTGATAAACGCCCTAATATCGGCTTGTTCTGGACCTTTACTTACCGGCGCTATGGCGACCGGACAAATAAAAAAATATCAATTGATTGTAGCAAGCATTAATTTGTTGAATCTCCCAGTTTCTTGGGTTGTATTAAAGTTTTTTCCAAACCCCTATCTTACGGTGTATATAATGATTGTTTTATCAATCATTGCTTTTGTTACGAGATTATTTCTTGTCAGTGAAATGATCGGATTATCAAAAAAACAATTTTTAAAACAAACAATATCTCGTGTATTTGTTGTAGCTCTTATCATCGGTTGTGTTTTGGGGATCATTTATACCAACCTAGCATCCTCTGTTTCTCTCTTATTACTTTTAGTTCGGATTTTTTTGTCATTTCTGTTCGTTGTTGGTGTTATCTTGATTATTGGGATTACTCCTAATGAGCGACGCAATATCATGCAGATTATAAGAACAAGACTTTCTCATATATGATTCTTGCGAACATTAAAGATTGTACCGCTTGTATGGCTTGTGTAGATATTTGTTCTCACCAAGCTTTATCAGCGACAATTGATGCCAATGGCTATTATAAAGTATTAACAAATAAAAACGCATGTGTAAGTTGTGGCCTCTGCTCCAAAATTTGCCCGATCTTAAATCCGCTTAATACCATACAAGATTCATCTCAACCTTTTGCTGTTTGGAATAATGATTCCATATTCAGAGCTAAAAGTGCCTCAGGAGGGGCTTTTTCTGCAGTTGCTTTAACTATACTAGAAAGAGGAGGTGTTGTATATGGAGCGGCTATTTCAGGTTTTAAAATTATCCATCGGCGGATTACGTCAACAGGAGAATTGATAGATCTTTTGGGTTCGAAATATCAACAAAGTGAAACCGTAGGGGTATATCGGCAGGTTCGCCAAGATCTTAAGGATGGAAAGATTGTTTTATTCTCTGGGATGGCGTGTCAAATTGCGGGACTAATCTCATTCTTAAGAAATACAGATTGCCGCAAACTATATACAATTGATACCATTTGTGGTGGAGTATCGACCATGCTTCCCATGCTATCATTGGAAGAGAGTGGAAAATACGTTTCAATCTATTCTTTTCGAGACAAAAAATTGTTGGTGGATGGAGAAGTCGAGGCTTTAAATATGCCTTGCAAATGCAAAATAGAGAAGGATCTATCGAAAATTTGGGTTTGGATAATATGGTCTTGAATACGTTCTCCTCAAAGTTACTCAAAAGAAGTTCTTGTCTGGATTGTCATTTCACGGGGCAGAATCATTTTAGCGATTGTACTATTGGTGATTTTTGGGGAGATTCCAATTTTGTAGATCAACACAGTAAAGGCGTGTCTTTAATGATTCTTCACAACGATCGATTTGCACATTTGATTGAAACAGCGCCTCTTTCTATGCATCGGGTCGATTTTGAAGATTTTATACCGTATAATCATAATTATATCTGGTCGAATCAATCGTTTATCCGTTATTTCATTAGTCGAAAAATTGCTCTCTGGGCAATGAAAAAGAAGTATTGGAAGATAGCAAAATACCTAATGAGTCCTAAATCTATATCAGGTATTATCATGAGCCTATATCTGAAGATTAATGATTTGTCTTATCGTAAGGCCTATCGAAACTTTTTACAATCAAACTCATCTCAAAGATGAAAAAAAGAGTATATATTATTACAATTCACAAAGAGCCTAATTATGGCGCTGTTCTACAGGCCTTTGCTCTTTATAAGGTAATAGAGCGACTGGGTGCCGAATCATATCTAATCAATTTATCGATGGATTATCGGAAACTTCCTTATACGATGATGAATCGAGTATTGATTACATTAAAGAATTGGATTAAAGGATATCAGTATTGTTTTAGAAAAGCTTCAGATTTTATATTTCGTCAATGTCCTCGATTGATTGGAGATTTTCATACCGTTGAAGAACTAAACAATTATCCGTGGCCTATGGATGCAATATATTTGGTGGGAAGTGATCAGGTCTGGAATCCTGGTATAACAGGAAGCCTTGCTCCTGCATACACACTATCTTTTTTGAGCGAAAGATATCCTAATAAATATGCATATGCATCTAGTTTCGGAAATATAAAGAATGAAGCCCAAAGAGCAGCTCAACTGGATTTGGGTGCATTAAAAAGGTTTAAACAGATTTCAACACGCGAAGAGTTTGGTGTGGGCTTTCTTGCAAAACACGACATTCATGCAATTACATCAATAGATCCGACTTTGTTGATCGAGGACTATACTTTTCTTCTCCAGCGACCGGTAATTCCTGAAAATTGTATACTATTCCTGTCATTGTCAGATACAAGTGATATTAATAGGTTTGTGCAAGATGTATCTGTTCAATATAAACTTCCAGTAAAAAAATTCTATGGATATTTACAGCCGCAGCGCAAAAAGAATTTAAAATTCATTGATGTTGAAGAGTGGTTAAAGCAGATTGCATCAGCCTCATTGGTTATTACGGATTCTTTTCATGCTACAGTTTTCTCAATTTTATTCAATCGCCCTTTCTATGTATATATAAGTGAGCCGACTAAAATATATCGCATCTCGGATTTATTAAATCGACTGAATCTTCAAAATAGAATTGTGAAGTCCACGTCGGAAATAAATCTGACTGAAGAGATTAATTATGAGGAAGTAAAGGCGAGACTTTCTGACTATAGAAAACAATCGCTTGAATATCTTTCATCAATAATTTCTGCCAAATGAAAGTTGCTATTTGTAATGTTCAGGAGTTTAATCCGAAAATCGGAGGGATTGAGCGTGTTTCTGTCTCACTGGCGGAACAATTGATCAAACTGAATGTAGATGTAATATTTATATCGTGTAGGAGGTCGCAATATAAGATTGAATACACGCTTCCAGCTCCTCAGTTCTCATTGCCGGAGTCTGACGATTATTCAGAAGCAAATAAGCAAGCGTTTTGTAAAATACTTAAATCTGAGCATTGCGATATCTTTATCAATCAAAACGCGCATTCCCGAAAATATAATCGTCTTTGTAATGAGGTCCGAGAACAAACCCAAATAAAGTTGATTTCCGTTTTTCATTTTTGTCCAGACATGCGAATTCGGGCAAATCGGAATATTATAGACCGAAGATTCTTTTCTCTCATGGAGAACATAGTCAACATGGTTCGTACAATTTGTACCTACTGGCCCTTGCGACCTTTTACTATGTATTCCCAATACAGATTATATAAAGAGATGTATGAAGGATCTGACCGAGTTGTGCTGTTGAGTGAACAATTTTTCGATGGCTTCTGTAAAATTGGAAGATTGGCTGATCGTAGAAAGTTGGTTGCAATCAATAACATGCTGTCGTTTGACAAAGTGGTAACTCCGACGAATAAGCAAAAGCAAATACTTTTTTGTGGGAGAATGACATCTCAAAAAAAACCATATCGTGTTTTATATGCATGGCAGCAGATACAAGTTCATTTGAGCGATTGGGAGCTGCTCTTGGTTGGAGATGGACCTTGGCTTGACAGATTGAAACAGTTAAGTCTTAAATTGAAGTTAAAAAGGGTCCAATTTTGTGGATTCCAGGATCCTATGCCATTCTACCAAAAAGCGTCCATCTTATGGATGACTTCGAACTTTGAGGGATGGGGGCTTGTTTTAACAGAAGCAATGCAGTTCGGGTGCGTCCCAATTGCATTTAACTCTTTTGGTAGTATAAGTGATATTATTGACAACAATCAATCCGGTTGCCTTGTACCGCCCTTTAATATTAGACAATTTGTGTACAAAACACTTGCTTTGATTCAGTCTGGGAAGTTACCGGATTATGCTTATGCCGCATCACGGTCAGTTCGGCGTTTTGCTCCCGATTATATAGGGGTACAATGGAGATCCTTATTTGAACAAGTCTTATCTGGAGATATTATTTAGTTTGGCTATATTGGTTAAAAATGTGGATCATTATCATATACGCATTGTTATTTCTCGTAATTGCGTCATTAGTTCCTAGATCTTGTTCTTCTGTTTCTGCTCAAAAGAAAATAGAAGCAATTCTTTGTGCATTTTTGATATTCATATTTTTCGGCCTACGGGGGCTCTCCGTCTTAAATGATACTTCACACTATTATCATGCTCAATTAGTTCTAACTCAATTTGGGGATCTATATACTAATTCAATCTTTGATGTCGACAAAACCTTAAATTTCGAAATTGGATTTCAAGTTCTCCAGCGTTTTATTGGAAAATATATATCTTCAGATCCACATGCACTAATTATTATCTCTGCATTGATCTTAACAATAGCGACGATATGGTATTTTTCAAAAAGCACGAATAAAATAGCCGTTTGTATATTTTTCATGCTGTCCACATTTACTTTAATGGGGCAATTTAGTGCAATCAGGCAATCTTATGCAATTATGTGCTTTTATGTAAGTTGTTTCTTTTATGAGAAACAAAAATATGCTTTATCGTTCGGATTAATATATCTAGCAACGCTCTTTCATTCTTCAGCAATAATTTTGTTTATTCCACTTTTAATTTCTTTTTTACCTGTTTCAAAAAAGAATATTTTAGAGAACATAGTCCAAGAATCATTAGTTATAAAGATGTCGAATTCTGTGCGCTTGTAGATTCAATAGAACAAATTTATAGTCCTTATAAGGATTTGATTTTAAAAGCAGCGGGACCTATTTCAGCATTTTCCCAAGATACATTATTATTGAATCATGGCTATTATAAATCTGCTTTTGACGGTTTGGGGCCAAAGGGAAGATATTTGGCTTCTTGTGAACTCTGGCATTATATTACCAGACTATATAAATTGATTGATAAATACTATATCCTGTGTTGGGAGAATACGAAAGATGAATCTGGTTTTTCTCCATTACCATCCTTTCATGCGCAATGGATTGATGCTTTTGATAATAATTTTATAATGATGGGTGGGTTAAACGAATGGACGATAACCCAAGATGTTCTGGATATGCTCTTTCAGAGATTGCTGTTTTACTATCATGGATGTCAAACCTTCCCCTGCTCTGACAGATTTGATTGGTCATGGATAAAGTGACTTGTTTTTAAGGGCTATATAAACAGCACATTTCAAAATTGCGTCACACGGTCAACCAGAATATTTAGGACTGTGGGAGCCAAGAGGACCGACTTTGACAAGGGGGCTTATAATAGACCCTTTGAAAAAGTTGGTCCGATTTTATCAAACGATGAATGAGATAGAATTAAAAATAGATAGCAATTAGTTTGGAGTTAAATTGCGTCGTATCTTAAAGAATAGGGAAAGAGGG
>CECJ01014223.1_pt1 | contig 11901 bp, 6 predicted proteins | sample 557621 | NCBI WGS metagenome assembly CECJ01 (sample SAMEA3182052, study PRJEB8094) | gut metagenome | biome: human; feature: gut; material: Stool; isolation source: human stools | place: Canada | collected 2012-03-21
TATCTGGTCAACACCGGCTGGAACGGCACCGGCAAGCGCATCTCCATCAAGGATACCCGCGGCATCATCGACGCTATCCTGAGCGGCGCTATCAACGAGGCTCCCACCAAGAAGATCCCCTACTTCGACTTTGAGGTCCCCACCGCTCTGCCCGGTGTTGACCCCGCCATCCTCGACCCCCGCGACACCTACGCAGATGCCGCTCAGTGGGAAGAGAAGGCCAAGGATCTGGCTGGCCGCTTCATCAAGAACTTCGCAAAGTACGAGGGCAACGAGCACGGCAAGGCTCTGGTCTCCGCCGGTCCCCAGCTGTAAGCTGACAGCACCTCTTACATAAAGAGCTTTTATCCCCCTGTCCACACCGGGCAGGGGGATTTTTATGTCCCGAAAAAATGGCGAAACCTATTTTTTTTTGCGGAACCATGTTATACTTAGTCCAAATTCTGCACCGCGGCAGGAAGCCTTTCGGGACATATAAGGGGTATTGCTTATGAATAATCAGACGGTCAACGACTACTTCAAGCACCACTGGGCGAAGCTCATCGTCTTTGTGCTCTTTACGGCGGTGGTGTCCTTTTTCGCACCGCTGAAAAGCTTCCAGCTCAAGTGGCTCATCGACTCCAAGAGCAAGCAGGAGGCGCTGGGCTATATGGGGCTGGTGTTCCTCATCACCTTCACCAGCTGGTTTTTCGAACGGCTGAGCCGCCGCTCCTTTACAAAACTCGCCTGCGGTGCCGTGGAGCAGGTACGGGGACAGGTCATGGAGCGGGTGCTGCGCCGCCCGGTGTCCCAATATCAGCGGGAGGGCGACGCAGCCTATCTCTCCCTGCTGACTACCGACCTGCGCACCCTCTACGACGACTATTATATGTCCATCTTCAATATCGTGTTCTGGGGCGGCATCATGCTCTGCGCTCTGGGAATGTACCTCTACATCAGCCCGGTGATGCTGGCGGCGATTTTGCTCGTGACCGTGCCGCCGCTGGTGCTGCCCCGCAAGATGAACGAGCGGCTCAAAGCCGCCCGCGACGCCTTCTCGCTCCAGATGGCGGGCTACACCCAACAGCTCAAAGAGCTTCTGGGCGGGTTTGAGGTCATCCGGGGCTTTCTGCGGGAGGACGCCTACGCCGCCCGCCACCGGGACGCTGCCCGGCAGGCCCGCACCAGCGAGCTGGGCTATCAGCAGAGCCTCAATGCAATGGTGGTCAACACCTCTCTCATCAGCAACCTCATCTTCCCCATCGTCATGCTGGTGGGCCTGTTCCTCGCCTTTGATGGCCGTCTGACGATCGGCACCGTCTCCACCGCCGCCAGCATGGCGAATTTCGTCATCACGCCCTGCAGCCAGATCGCTCAGTGCTGGGCCAAGGTCAGGTCCTCCAAAGGCATCCGCCAGCGGTTAGAAGACGCCATGTCCGGCCCGGAAGAAACGCCCAAAGGTCAGCCCATCGGCAGGCTTGAGCACATCGAGTGCCAAGACACCGGCTTTACTTATCCGGGTGCTGCCGCGCCGGTGCTGAGCGGTGTCCGGCTGACCGTTTCCGGGCAGGAAAAGGCCGTTCTTGTGGGCGAGAGCGGCTGCGGCAAGTCTACACTGGCAAAGCTGCTGTTCCAGTACTACCCAGACTATACCGGCAGCATCCTCTTCAACGGCCAGCAGTTGCGCGGCATCGACCGTCAGAGCCTCTACCAGCGGGTGGGCTACATTGCCCAGACCACCTATCTCTTCAACGACACCCTCCGCAGCAACATCTGCCTGGGTGAGGATTTCCCCGAAGAGCAGCTGACCCACGCCGTGGAGACGGCGGGCCTTTCCGACTGGGTAAGCACCCTGCCCGACGGCCTCGACACCCTCATCAGCGAGAACGGCAAGAACCTCTCCGGCGGGCAGCGCCAGCGCATCGGCATCGCACGGCTGGCACTTCGCCGGTACGACCTCATCATCGCCGACGAGATCACCGCCAGCCTTGACCCCGACACCAGCGGACAGGTCATGGAAAATCTGCTCGCTCTCCCCTGCATGGTGGTGGCCATCACCCACGACGTCTCGGGGGCGTTCATGAAACAGTTTGACAAGGTATACCGGGTGGAGCACGGGCAGGTCTCGCAAGCATGAAAAGAGCGCCTGTGCTGGAAATCAACACAGGCGCTCTCTGTATTTTACCGGTTATTTTGCCGCGTCGAACTCGGCCAGAATATCCTCCGTGGGAGCCGGGGTCACGAGGCTGACCACCGCGCAGACGGCCAGCGAGACGAGGAAGGCGGGCAGAAGCTCATAGATGCCGAAGACGCCGCCCAGCGGGCTGACAATGTACTTCCAGACGAAGACCATCAGGCCGCCGCAGAGCATACCGGCCAGCGCGCCCTGCCAGTTGCAGCGCTTCCAGAACAGGGCGCAGAGGACGACAGCGCCGAAGGAGCCGCCGAAACCGGCCCACGCAAAGCTGACGATGCCGAAGACGCTGGAATCCGGGTCGCGGGCCAGCACCACGCCCACCACGCTGACGCAGATGATGGTCAGGCGGGCTGCGAAGAGGCTCTGCTTCTCGCTCAGTTTGAGGTGGCCGAACTCCTGCAAAATGTTCTGGGACACGCTGGACGCCGCGGCCAGCATCTGGCTGTCCGCCGTGGACATCGTAGCCGCCAGGATGCCTGCAAGGATGAGTCCGGCGAGGACTGCCGCCAGCACACCGTGCTGGCTGATGAGGCTGGCGATGCGGACGATAAGGGTCTCACTGGACGAGCCGCTGAGGAATTCCAGCGCACCGACCCTGGTCATGCCGAGGCCCACCATGCCGATGACGATGGACGCCGTCATGGCGATGACCACCCAGACGGTGGCGATGCGGCGGCTGAGCACCAGCTTCTTCTCGTCCTCGATGGCCATGAAGCGGAGCAGGATGTGGGGCATACCGAAGTAGCCGAGACCCCACGCCATGGTGGAGACGATGTCCAGCAGGCTGTAGGACGTGGCCCCGCCGGTCACAGCGTCGTGGCTGGCCGTCATGGTCAGGTAGCCGGAAAGGCTCTGGGCGTTCTCGACAACAGCGCCCCAGCCGCCTGCCACAACGATGCCGTAGCCCAACACCGCGATGAGGGCCAGCGACATGACCACCGACTGGATGAGGTCGGTGGTGGTGACAGCGCGGAAGCCGCCCAGAATGGTATAGCCCACGATGACGAGGGCCGACACCAGCATTGCCGCCATGTAATCTACGCCGAAGAGACTGTGGAACAGCTTGCCGCAGGCCGCAAAGCCCGAGGCCGTATACGGCACGAAGAAGACGATGATGATGACCGCGCCCAGAGCGTTCAGCAGGTTGCGCTGGTCATGGAAGCGAAGCGACAAGAACTGCGGTACCGTGATGGCGTCGAGGTTGGCCGAATAGCGGCGGAGCCGCCGGGCCACGATGAGCCAGTTGAGCCAGGTACCCAGCGCAAGGCCGATGGCCGTCCAGCCCGGCGAGGCAATGCCTGTCAGATAGGCCAGACCCGGCATACCCATCAGCAGCCAGCTGGACATATCGCTGGCCTCGGCGCTCATAGCCGTGACCAGCGGCCCCATCTTCCGGCCGCCGAGGTAGAAGTCGGCGCTGTCGTTGTTGGTCTTGCTATAGGCGAAACCCACCAGCAGCATGGCCGCAAGATAGACGACGATGGTGACGATGATACAGATCTCACTCATACACGTTCCCCCTTTGGTGCTTTTTCCTCTATGATAAAAGCATGGCATGATTTTACCACAGTAAAGCATCAAAGTGCAAGACCCTTGGGCAGATTCTTACCCTATGACCGAAATTTCGTTCTTTGCAGCGTCCAAAACCGCTCAATATGCCAACAGGCCGTCCTCTGGAGGAGGACGGCCTGTTGGTTCGGATGAAGAAAATGATGAAAATAAAGAAGATGACAGATTATTTTGCGGCTTCGCCTTCGGGGAAGATGATCTTGTTCACGAAGAAGAAGATGACCATCGAGATGCCGCCGTTGAGCACCGTGGTGCCGATGTTGTAGATGAAATCAGGCACCAACAGACCGGCCACAGCCACCCAGATGCAGTTGATGGAGTTGACGATGCAGGTGATGAGGCAGAAAGCCAGCAGATACCAGCCGATCTGCTTGGCGAGGTTGCCCTTGCTGCGGAAGACAAAATTGCGCTGGATGGGGAAATTGATGCACTCGCCGATGACCATGGCCACCATGTAGGCGCAGAAGTAGGGCAGGCCGCCGTGGGCGGCGTCGTAGCCGAGGATGTTCCACTTGAAGGTCTCGCCGAACAGGGTGATGTCAATGCCCGGCCAGCCGAAGTCCACCACCGGCAGGCTTGCAAACGCCTTGGGCAGGAACTGCAAAAGCAGGTATTTGAACACGGTGATGAGGTTGGACACGATGACGAACAGTCCACCCTCCCGCACCCATTTGGCCGCGGCCGGATGCTTTGCGGCAAAGTTATTCCAGAAATTCATGGCCTTATTCCTTTCAGCTGTTTTTGAGCCGGTTTTCCATCTGGCTGTTCAGGATGAGATTCTTGACGAACTCATAGATGACCCGGAGGATGCCCACGAGCCAGAAGCCTTTCAGCTCCCAGACGAGGCCGTCCACCATGCCCATGCTCACCATGCCGTTGGTCATCTTGGCCAGCGCGCGCAGCGGCATATTATACTGGAACACGGTGTTCAGGTCGGGGGTGCCTTTTGCAAAGCTGCTGTCCAGACGGTAGCGCAGCACCTTCTGTGCCACCCAGCCCAGCGGACTGCGGCCATGGTCCATCTCGCCCAGCGTCATGTTCCGGTCGATGCGGACGACATCCTCCGGCACAGGGTGGCCCAGCAGAGCCTCGAACTCGGCGTCGGTCACATAGGTGATCTGACCGGAGACGTAGTGGAGCAGGTCGAGACCCTCGTAGGGGTCGGGAGCGTTGGTCCCCTTGACGGAGACTTCCGCCGTCAGGCGGATGTCTGCGCTGGATGCACCCACGCGGAGCTGATAGCTTCCGCCTTCGACTTCCCAGCGGTCAGTCTTGACGTTCCAGTAGCGGAACGCCTTGTCGTCCAGAGCGATGCTCACCGTCCTGCTCTCGCCGGGGGCGAGGAAGACCTTTGCAAAGCCCTTCAGCTCCTGCGCCGGGCGGAAGATTTTTGCGTCCTGCTTTGCGACGTAGAGCTGGACGATCTCGGCACCGGCACAGCTGCCAGTGTTGGTGACGGTGAGGGTCACGCCCTTCTCGTCTGCCTTCAAATCACTGTACTCGAAGGTGGTGTAGCTCAGGCCGTAGCCGAAGGGGAACGCCACCGGCACACCGGCGGTCTGATAGTACCGGTAGCCCACATACAGGCCCTCGCGGTACTCCACATTCCGGCCCTCGCCACCGAAGTTCGCCTTGGCGGGGGTATCGTCGTGAGCCTGCGCCCAGGTCTGGGACAGCTTGCCGCAGGGGCAGAGCTTGCCGGTGAGGATGTCTGCGGCCGCGCCTGCGCCTGCCTGTCCGCCCAGTGCGCCGTAGACCAGCGCCCTGCACTGGCCGACCCACGGCGTCTCTATCGGCGCACCGGCGCTCAGCAGAACGACGACGTTCGGGTTGACGGCAGCCACAGCGGCCAGAAGCTGCTGCTGGTTCTCGGCCAGCTTCATGTCTGCGCGGTCAAGGCCTTCGCTCTCCCGCAGCTCATCGAGGCCAAGGCAGAGCAGAACGGTGTCAGCCTTCTTTGCGAGGGCCACAGCCTCTTCCAGCTTCTCGGCGTCAGCTGCACCCTGACGCTCGAAACCGGAGGCATAGCCCACGAAGGTGATGCCGCTGTCGTCGGCCTTGATGCTGTCCAGCAGGGTGTCCACCTGCAGGGCGTTGACGGCGCTGGAGCCTGCGCCCTGATAGCGGGGCGTCTCGGCAAAGTCGCCGATGACGGCCAGCTTCTCATTGGGCTTGAGCGGCAGGATGCCGCCCTCGTTCCTGAGCAGGACGATGCTCTCTGCGGCCGCGCGGCGGGCAAGCTTATGGTGCGCGGCAGCGTCGAAGGTGCGGGGCGCTTTTTCCACCGCAGCGTGGGTGGAGAGCACCAGTTCCAGCATCTCGTCGAGGCGGGCGTCCACGTCGGCCTCGGAAATTTTGCCGTCCTGTACGGCCTTCATCAGCTCCCGGATGGAGTCTCCGCCGGGACAGGGCATTTCGAGGGTGGAGCCGTTCTTCACGCCGAGGGCGTGGTCATTGGAGCCGCCCCAGTCGGTGACGACGGCCCCGTCGAAGCCCCAGTCCTTCCGCAGAATGTCCTGCAGCAGGTGGGCATTCTCGTTGGCGTAGGTGCCGTTGATGAGGTTGTAGGAGGTCATGATGGTCTTGGGCTTTGCCTCTTTCACCACGATCTCGAAGCCGGTCAGATACAGCTCCCGCAGGGTGCGCTCATCGAGCACTGAGTCGCTGGCCATGCGGCGCAGCTCCTGACTGTTGACCGCAAAGTGCTTGGGGCAGGCAGAGATGCCGTTTTTCTGGATGCCGCGCACATAGGCAGCGGCCATCCTGCCCGCGAGGATGGGGTCTTCCGAGAAATACTCGAAGTCGCGGCCGCAAAGGGGGCTGCGCTGGATGTTCAGGCCAGGGCCGAGCAGGACAGCCACTTCCTGTGCAGCGGCTTCCTCGCCCAGTGCCTCGCCCACGGCTTCGCCCAGCTTCTCATCCCAGCTGCACGCAGTGGCGGAAGAGGTCGGGAAGCAGGTTGCCGGAACGCTGGGGTTGAGGCCCAGATGGTCGGCGGCACCGGCCTGCTTGCGGACACCATTGGGGCCGTCCGAAAGGGTGATGGCCGGGATGTCCTTGCCCGGCAGAGCGCGGGTGGTAAAGACAGTCTCGCCCGAGAGCAGAGCGCATTTTTGCTCTAAGTTCAGTTTCTGGATGATGTCGGTATGCTTCATCGCATTTTCCTCATTTTATCCTGAGCAGGGCAAAGGCCCGCTGTCTGGTGCAGCGGGCCTTTGCCGTTGGTTCAGTTCAGGTGCTGCATGGAGAGAGGGTCCGGTTTAGACTTCTTCCTCTTCTTCCTTGCGCTTCTTGTAGTTCTTGATGGCGGTGTACTCCAAGCCAACGATGAGCAGCGCGGCCACGACGTCAGCGCCGATCATAATGACCTTCCACTTTGCCATGCCGAGGTTCAGGTTCTCAGCCTCATAAGCGCGGCTGTTGACCACGGTGTAGAGGATGTTCTTGGCAGAGGTGCGCATTGCCTGCTTGCTGCTGTTGGTCAGAACGGTCACATTGTTGTAATCGTTGCCGGTGGTGCAGAGCATCAGGTCGCCGCCGTTGCGGACAGCCTGATCGGCGGTCATGTAGCCGTAGACACCGAAGTAGTCAGTCTCGACGAAGCCGAGGAAGCCCCACTCGCCGCGCAGGACGTTCTGCAGCAGCTCAGAGCAGCCGCCAGCCCAGCGATTGCCGATGTAGTTGAAGGAAGACATGACAGCGTGGCAGTCAGCATCCTTGACAGACATCTCGAAGGGCTTGAGGTAGATCTCGCGGATAGCCTGCTCGTTGGACCAGGTAGCCACCATGCAGTTACGGTTGCCTTCCTGATCGTTCAGGGCAAAGTGCTTCATGTAAGCGTAGACGCCGTGCTCCTGTGCGCCTGCGATGGCGTTTGCGGCCATAGCACCGGACAGGACACCGTCCTCAGAGTAGTACTCAAAGTTACGGCCGGAGAATGCGGTGCGGTGGATGTTCATAGCCGGGCCATACCAGCCGGAAGTGTTCATCTCATTGGCCATCTTGCCGATGCTGTCGCCGAAGTCGTGGGCCAGATCCTTGCTCCAGGTCATACCGATGAGGGTAGCAGCCGGGAAACCGACAGAACCGACGCCGGTGAAGTTGTTGTTGATGGATGCAGGGCCGTCACAGTCGTTGGTGCGCACCTTGCCGATGCTGTCCACGGCTGCGGTCTGATAGCCGCCGAAGCCGATGGTCTGCTGCAGGTCGTCGATGCTCATTTCATCCAGCAGGTCATCCCACTTGGAATCATTGTAGTCCACGCCGCGCAGGTCAGCCAGCTTGAGGCCGTTCTTTGCGCCGGTGGTGATGTCCTCTGCGTTGGGGTCATCGTCCTTCTCGTAGTTGACCTCAGTGTAGGTGTGTGCGTTGTCGAAGACAGCCTTGACCTCATCGCTCATGTTGTAATCAGCAGGAGCGGCAGTGGCCTCAGCATAGTTTGCAAAACCGTCCGCACGGGACAGATAGGTGATCTCGCCCTCTGCGAAATCGAACTGATTGGTCGCTGCAACAGCGTCGCTCTCGCGCTTGTTGGACTCGTTGTAAACGATGTCGGAAGCAACAGTGTAGGTCTTGGAATCCAGAACATTGTGGGAGTCAGAGTTGGTGCTGATGATGTAATCGCCAGCCTCCAGCACATAGCAGCCGTTGTTCTTGTAATCGTAGGAAGCCAGATCCTCGACCGGGATGGTGAAGTCGATGGTCTCGCTCTCGCCGGGGGCAAGCTCGCTGGTCTTGGCGAAGTCCAGCAGGTTTGCGGAGGCCTTCTCAATGCCGCCGTTGGTGTACGGAGGATCATTATAGATCTCCACGACATCCTTGCCGGCAGCAGAGCCGGTATTGGTGACGGTGACAGAGAACTTCAGGCTGCTGCCGTCGCTGGTGATGTCGCTCATCTTCTGGGTGAAGGTGGTGTAGCTCAGGCCGTAGCCAAAGGGATAGACAACTTCCTTGTCGTAGTCGATGAGGCCTTCATCGGCAGCAGTCTCATAGAACTTGTAGCCGACATAGATGCCCTCAGCGTAGTTGACGAAGGATGCAGTAGCGCCTGCGGGGTCGAAGAAGCTGGAATCGGAATCCAGCTCGGTGGCGTTGGTGTACTTGAAGTCACCGAAGTTGTTCCACCACGGAGAAGCGGTCAGGTCAGCAACATAGGTGTCAGCGGTACGGCCGGAGGGATTGACCTCACCGGCGACCACGCGGCCAAAGCCCTCAAAGCCGGACTGGCCGGTGCCGGGGCAGAGCAGGACGCCCTTGATCTGGGGGTAATCCTTGACCCAGTCCATCTCGAAAGCGTTTGCGCCGTTGTAAACGACGACGACGTTGTCGAAGTTGGAAGTGACGAGGTCGATGAGCTCTTCCTCGCGGTTGGACAGCTGCAGGAAGTGGTCGCCCTTATCCCAGTCGTTGCCCTCATTCAGGCTGTCATCGTAAGTGCCGTTGTAGTAGCCGGCGCCGCGCTGAGAACCACGGTAATCTGCCACACGGCGGACCCAGCTGCCGTCCACGACAGCAGACATATCGGTGGGAAGGTCTGCGCCCTCGCCGCCGACGCGGGTGATGACGACCATAGCGGTGTCAGAGTATGCCTTGGCGTTTGCCATCATCTCGTCGGTGTACAGGCTGACATTCGGCTCGGGCAGGGTCCAGTCCTGCTGTGCCATGCCGACGCTGGGGCGGGTGGAGCAGTAATCGGTGTAGAACTTGCTCAGCTCGTCGTTGGTCTCGATGCCTGCATCATGCAGACCGGTAAGCAGGTCGGTGACAGGGTAGGCGTCGTTCAGAGCGCCGGAACCCGTGCCGCCGTAGCAGGGGCTGGTGGAAGCCCAGCCGAAGACGTTCAGCTTGGAGCCAGAAGCCACAGGCAGGATGTTGTCATCGTTCTGAGCCAGAACGATGCCTTCCTGGGTGATCTCATTGACCAGCTCGGTGGCCTCTGCGGAAGTCTCCTCACTGATGGAACCTTCGCCGGAGACCAGATCCAGCATGGTGGACATGGGGCCGGTGCAGATGAGGTTGACGACAATCGCCAGCGCCAGCAGAATGGCGAGGCCGGACTGCGCACGAATCATCTTCTTTTTCGCTTTGGGCATCTTCCGCACCGCGAACATCACGAGGAGCGCGAGTACGAGGACGACGCCGAATGCAATCAGATAGTTCTGAATGTTCGAAACTACCTGCATTACATCATCCATATTGATGGACAACATAATTTTCTTCCTCCTTATTCTGAATCCATATTTTCCGGGTACAGCTCCCGGAGCGTTGCCTCTATTATAAATGGATTCAAAGAAAATTCACAAACATCTTCACAATCTGTCATTTTGGAGGCATAGTTTGCAGAAGTTTCAATTTGGTTTCAAATTTTATTGTGCTAATCCACAATTTTGAGAACGGTTTTATTGTGCAGAATAACAAAACGTCTCTGTCATCGCTGTGCGATGACAGAGACGTTTCTCACGATGGGACAGGCAGCAAGATCCGCAGGGTGAACCAGCCGTCGGCCCAATGAAGGGTCATGGTGCCGTCGTGGTGCTGGGCGGCCGCCTGCACGCCCTGTAAGTCATAGCCGCCGTGGGCGTTGTGGACGGGCAGGCCGTCCGCGCCCATCTCCACGGGCTGGGCGCAGTAGTTCTCGAAGCGGAGCATCACGCAGCCGCTCTGGTTATAGATGGCCACCCGCAGCAGACGCTTTTCGGGGTCGGGCTCGGCCAGCACGCTCTCGATGGCGTTGTCCAGCGGCGCGCCCACGAGGGTACACAGCTCCCGCGTGCTCAGAAAGCCCAGCTGGCTGCCGTCGGCCACGCTGGTCATGTTGATGCCGCGCTGCTGGCAGTCCATGCTTTTGGCGGTCAATAGTGTATCCAATACCGGGTTGCCAGTCTTGTTCTCGGCCTCATACTGCCGGAGGCCGCTCTCCATCCGGGCCAGAGCCGCGTCCTGCTTGGCCCGGTCGCGCTCGGCGCGGATGTCCGCGATTTGAATTTTCAGCTCATGATAGCGGCTGTTGATGAGCCGGATGCCCTCTTTGCTCCGCTTGTACTGCTCGTACTGGCGGTGGAGCACCTCGTCCATGGCGGCAAGCTCGCTGTGGAGCGCCGCCTCCCGCAGCTGCTCGTGCTGGACCGTCAGGATGAGCACGCCGCAGATGTCCACCAGCGTGCGGATGTAGTAGACGCTCATGTCCACCTCGCGGTCGCCCAAGAACAGCAGGTTGCTCACCGCGAAGACCATCGCCGCCATGACGACGGCCACCAGGGCCGCTTTTCCGCTGATGACGATATGGCCCTTGGGACTTTTGTGCTTATGCTCCAGCACCCAGATGCAGCCGAAAACGCCGCCATAGACCACCACCAGAAGCAGCAGTGACAGGCCGTCGGCCCCGCTGCGCTGAGGCCAGAGGAAGCAGTGCAGCTGCCACTCGGCGCTGGCCGCCAGCTCTGCCAGAACGAAGGCCCGGGCGCAGACATAGCCCGCTTCCAGCAGGGAGATGGTGCGGGTGACCCAGAGGTATAAATACTGTATCCCCACAGCTGCCGCCATGCAGGGGATCCACCACGCCAGCGGAACGCTGCCCGTGGCCTGCAAAAAAGCACTCAGGGCCAGCGCCCATGCCGCACTGGCAGCGATGGTGGCCGTTTTGCCGAAGCGGATGCCCAGCGGCAGGGCGTAGATGCCCACGGCCAGACACTCGGCCAGCGCCGTATACAGGCGCGGGATGTTGGGCAGTGCCGTCATGCACCCTCACCCCCGATGTGGTCGGCCAGCGCTGCGAGGAAGGCTTTCCGCCGGGGGCGGCTGACCTGCAATTCGTAGGGTCCCACCTGCACCATCCCCTGCTGCACGCTCTTCACCTGTGCCAGATTGACAAGGTAGCCGCTGTTGCAGCGGGCAAAGGGCCGCTCGGCCAGCTTTTCCTCAAAGGCTTTCAGGGTGCCTGCCGCCACGAAATCGCCCTCTTCGGTATAAAAATGGACGCGGTGTCCCTCGCTTTCCAGATAATAGATGAGGGACGAATCCAGCCGCCGCATCCCGCCCTCCACCGGCAGGGCCAGATAATGCCGTGCGCGGCGGCGCAGCTGTTCTTCGGCCTTGCGCAGTTGCTGCGAAAACGCAAAATAAGGCACCGGCTTGAGCACATAGTCCAGTGCGCCCAC
>CECJ01005736.1_pt1 | contig 11575 bp, 6 predicted proteins | sample 557621 | NCBI WGS metagenome assembly CECJ01 (sample SAMEA3182052, study PRJEB8094) | gut metagenome | biome: human; feature: gut; material: Stool; isolation source: human stools | place: Canada | collected 2012-03-21
GTAGAGAAGGCCGACACGGAGTTCGACGGCGCTTTCACGATCATCAACAAACTCTTCGCACAGCACCTCCCCGAACGTTTCACGCTGATCAACCGTGAGGAGGACCTCGGGCTGGACGGACTGCGGCAGGCCAAACTCTCCTACCACCCGGCGTTCCTCCAGCACAAATTCGCGGCGATCTGCATGCACCCCGACGAAGTGGCCTGCAAAGAGCTTTGGATGAAGGCCTTCGGCGACGACGAACAATTCGCCGACTCGTTCATCATGCGCTATTACTCCCGCCGCCGGATGCTGACGGCCGAGGCCGAAGGCCGCATGGCGGCGATGCTCCACCTCCTGCCGTTCCGGACGGAGCTGGGCCGCACGACCTATATTTATGGCGTAGCGACGGACCCGGCGTTCCGGGGACGCGGACTGGCTTCGCAGCTGATGCGCGAAGCGATGCGGCTCATCGCGGAGCGCGGCGACGATGCGGCGCTCCTCATCCCGACGCCCGGCAAGGAGTGGCTCCGGGAATTTTACGGACGCTTCGGGTTCGCTGGCGACGTTCCGGCGAGGTTCGTTTCCGCAGACCGCTTCGACTTCGGCACGGGCGACGCGGCCGCCGACCGGGCGATGGTCTGGCGGCGCGACTCCTCGGTTCCGCTCCCCGAACAGCTCACCGCCTCCTGGCATTCATAGCCTCCGGAACTCACCTCCGCGAGCGTCTTTTCGGCCTGCGCCGGAATCCGTCCGCCACACTGCCGCTCCCGGCGCAGGCGACAGCCCGCCCCGAGCGGCCGGGACCGGTTCCGACAACACCTCCGGTTCCGCCCGCCACTCTTCTCCGCCATGCCGTTTTCCGAGCTGCCGTCACCGAAAAACAGACGCCCGACAGTTTCGCTTCACAACCATTCCACAAATCAAGGGCAACGAAAAAGAGATGAAAGGGAAATGGCAAATCTACCAAACGAAACACGACTAAAAATTAAAATTTTTTATTTGCAAAAAAAATCATCCGATTTTGTTTTTTAATAAAATAAGTTTAATTTTGAAATGTATTCGAAACACAATCGAAACACAAACAAGTTATATTTGAAAAGTTTTTCAGACAGAAGCGACACGGTAAACAGATGGTTACCATATATATAATGGAAGATGCGAAGGCCGGCAGGGCCGCAAACGGAGACTTCGGGACGGAGTCCCTGACCGGGTCTTTCCGGGCCTTCGAGGTGTCCAAACAACCGGATTTACAAAACGCGGACAAATAAAAAAATTATAATCGAAGAACTTAAAATGAAAAACGTATTAAAGTATCTGTTACTGGCACTCATCGCCGTCTCGCAACTCTTCGCCTGCGGCGGCAGCGATGACGAAAAGACCCCCGCGGATAATTTCGACGTGCAATTCACGGTTCCGGGGTCGGTAGACGTCACCGAAGGCGGCGAGTGCACTTTCGCCGTAAGTGGGGGGGGGAAATCGCCCCTGACCACAGACACATTCATTCTTGAGTCGGACGCAGGCATCTCCTACGTCTGCCCCATCGTCAACACCACTTCCGACAGTTTCACCGTACGCCTGGCCGACGGGTGTGAAACGGGTTACTACAAAGTCTTCGTCAAAAGAGACGCGCGCAAAAAATCGTTCGGAAGAATCTACATCAACATCGTCGAAGACATAGATTTCAAACCGGATGCAGGCACCACGGTCTACGGGATCGTGTCGTCGGCCGGCGTCGGCGTGGAGAACGTCGTGGTCTCCGACGGCGCGGAGGTGACCGTCACGAACGAAAAGGGCATCTACCAGCTCAAATCGGCCAAAAAGTGGGGATATGTCTTCATCTCCGTCCCGAGCGGCTACGAAGTTCCGTCCGTCGGGGTGCTCCCGCAGTTCCACCGCGCGCTCAAAAACAGCGCCGACGTCGTCGAACGGGCCGACTTCAAGCTCGAAAAGGTCGACGGACAGGACTCCTACAAGATCTTCATGCTGGGCGACATGCACCTCGCCAACCGAACGGGCGACCTGGGACAGTTCGCCCAGTTCACCTCCGACCTTACGGACTACATGACCCGCCACAAGGGCGAGAAGATGTATGCGCTCACCCTCGGGGACATGACCTGGGACCTCTACTGGTATTCGAACAGCTACTATTTCCCCCAGTACCTGAACACCGTCAACAGCCAGATCAAGAATCTGCAGATCTTCCACACCATGGGCAACCATGACAACGACTTCCAGACCAGGTCGGACTACGATGCGGCGGTCAAATATGTGGATCAGATCTGCCCGACCTACTATTCGTTCAACATCGGCAAGGTCCATTACGTCGTCATGGACGACATTGATTGCAGCAGCTACGACGGGAGCACTTCCCGCAACTATGTCAAGAGCCTCTCCGCCGAGCAGCTGGACTGGCTGGCGAAAGACCTGTCGCACGTGGACAAGACGACCCCCGTCGTCGTTGCCATGCATGCGCAGGTATTCTATCCGACCACATCGGGATTCAAGATCGACCATGATCCGGTCAACACCCAGCGGCTTTTCGACATCCTCGACGGATATACGGTCCGTTTCGTGACGGGGCATACCCACAAACTTTTCAACGTGACGCCCGACGCCCCGATCGTGGACGGGCATAACTTCCGGGAGTATAACTCCGGATCGGTATGCGCTTCGTGGTGGTGGTCCGGCAACCTCACACCCGGAATCCACATCGGAACCGACGGAACTCCGGGCGGCTACGGCATCTGGGATGTCACGGGAACCGATTTCCAATGTCTCTACAAATCGACCGGATGGCCCGAAGAGTACCAGTTCCGCAGCTACGACCTGAACAACGTGCATTTTTCGATGGCCGACGTTCCGCTGATGCCTTCCGACATCTCCGCTTCGGTCAAGAACGCCTATATGCAATATGTCAACGCCTATCCGCAGAACAACGACAACGAGGTGCTGATCAACATCTGGAACTGGAATTCGGACTGGACGTTGAGCGTCGTCGACGAAAACCGCAAGACGCTGCCCTACACCGAAGTCTGGGCCTACGACCCGCTCCATATCGCGGCGCTCTCGGTCAAGCGGTTCAACAACGCGGGACTCAAGTCGACCCCGTCGTTCATCACCGACAAGTTCACGCACTTCTTCAAGGTGAAGGCGGACGATGCGGACACCGACCTTGTGATCACCGTCAAGGACGAATTCGGAAACGAGTGGACCGAAAACATGCAGCGGCCGAAAGCATTCTCCACGGATGCCTACCGACGCAAGTGATTTTCGCTACATACCCAACCACAATCATCATTTACTAACCAACAAACACAGATCTTATGAGAGTATTAAGACCACTGGTTCTATCTCTTCTTCTGGTATTGGGAGGGGGAATAACAGCCCTTTCGGCCCAGAACAGGGAGGTGTCGGGAAAAGTCCTCGACGCCAATCAACAGCCGCTCGTGGGTGTAGCCGTTCTGGTCGATGGTACAACCAAAGGCGTCACAACCTCTGAAAACGGCACCTTCAAAATCCAGGTTCCGTCGGGAGAAGCCGTTCTCCAGGTCACCTGCCTGGGTTACCTGCCCCAGAAAGTGACGGTTCCTTCAAGCCGGAACAGCATCACGATCTACCTGCAAGAGGATGCCATCATGCTCGATGCAACCGTCGTAATCGGCTACGGCACGCAGAAAAAAGTCAACCTGACCGGCGCCGTTGCGACCGTAGGGAGCAAGGAGCTCGAAAACCGCGTCACCCATTCGCTGGGCAGCATGTTGCAGGGTTCCGTAGCGGGTCTCAACATCACCACCTCCTCGGGTAAACCCGGCAGCACGCCGGCGATCAACATCCGCGGCGTCAACTCGATCAACTCGGCCGACCCGCTCGTGCTGATCGACGGCGTGGTGGGCGACCTGAACCGCGTCAACCCCAACGACGTGGAGTCGATCTCGGTCATCAAGGACGCTTCGGCGGCAGCCGTCTACGGCGCCCGCGCAGCCTTCGGCGTCATCCTGGTCACCACCAAGAACGGCTCGGCCCAAGACGGCAAGGCGACGGTGCGTTACAGCGGCCGTTTCGGCTGGGAGGAGGCCACGACCTCGACCGACTACGAGAACCGCGGTTACTGGTCGGTCTATACGGTCAACAAGTTCTGGCAGGCCGACTCCGGAACGAACTATGTCAAATACAACGATCACGACATGCAGCAGCTGCTGGCGCGCGTGAACGACAGGACCGAGCATCCCGACCGTCCGTGGGTCGTCGAAGAGATCCGCAACGGCCGCAAACAGTGGGTCTACTACGGCAACTACGACTGGTGGGACATGCTCTTCCAGCAGCGTCGGCCCGTGCAGCAGCACAACATCTCGCTCAGCGGCGGCACGAAGGACATCAAATACCTCGTCTCGGGCGCCTATGACCGCCAGGAAGGTATTCAGCGCGCACATCCCGACGTGTATAACAAGTACAACCTGCGTGCGAAACTCGATTTTCGGATCAACCGGTGGGCAACGCTCTCGAACAACACGTCGTTCTTCTCGTCGAATTACAAGTCTCTGGGAGACGGCAGCGTAGACAACACCATCGCTTACAGCGCCCGCCACGCACTGGCCAACTTCCCCATGAAGAACCCCGACGGATCGTGGCTTTACAGCACGCCGTATCTCGATTACAAGATCGCCAACGGACGCCACATCCTGCTCAACGAGGGCACGCACCGCAACGTCGACCGCTCGAACGACTTCTCGAACACGACACGCCTGGTCATCACGCCGTTCAAGACGTTGAGCATCACGGGTGACTTCACCTACCGCCTCTACCAGAACCGCAATACGAGCCGCAGTTCCGCAATGAACTACCGCGAATACCCCGACGGGCCGCTGCTCGCCTACGACACGGGCGCCGGCATGAACCAGCTCGACGAAGTGGTTCAGACGCGCAACTACTATTCGGCCAATGTCTACGCCAACTACGACGAAACGTTCGGCGAGGCGCACCACGTGTCGGCAACCGCCGGATTCAACTACGAAACGTGGGCCAGCAAGAACGTCTCGGTGGCAGGCATCAACCTCTCCTCCATAAACCTCGACGACCTGAATCTGGCAACAGGCTCTCCCACGGAGGGCGCTTACGGCGGCGGCCAGAACGAATACGCCCTGGCAGGTTTCTTCGCCCGTATCAACTACGACTACAAAGGACGCTACCTCTTCGAGGTGAGCGGACGCTACGACGGATCGTCGCGTTTCGCACCGGGCAACCGCTGGGGCCTGTTCCCCTCGGCATCGGCCGGATGGCGCATCTCCGAGGAGCCGTTCTTCGGCAACGCCAAAGACCTGGTGGACAACCTCAAGCTGCGCGCTTCGTTCGGCAGCCTGGGCAACCAGAACGTGTCGTCCTACTACACCTACATGCGCCTGATCACGAACAAGGATTTCAGCAACTACACCTTCGACGGCAGCATAAAGGGCAAGTACTCCTCGCTGGGCGCCCCCGTAGCCTCCGACCTGACCTGGGAAACCGCCCAGCAGTGGGACCTGGGTCTGGATCTCACCATGCTGAACAACCGGCTCAACTTCACCGGCGACGTCTACATCCGCGACACGAAGGACATGCTGACCGACGGAATGGCGCTGCCCGGCGTATACGGGGCCGATTCGCCCAGCATGAACTCCGCCGAACTGCGTACGAAGGGTTATGAGCTCTCCGTCAGTTGGCGCGACCAGTTCAAACTCGCCGGCAAACCGTTCGAATACAGCGTCGGTTTCAACCTCAGCGACTACAAGAGCGTCATCACCAAATACGACAACAACCCGAACAAGTCATTGACCAACCTGACAAAGGGAGATTATTACGTCGGCATGGAGATCGGCGAAATCTGGGGCTTCAAGACCGACGGGTTCTTCAAGACCACCGAAGAGGCGCAGGCCTATGCCAAAGAGGTCGACCTGAGTTACAGCACGGGCCGTCTGACCGGCGGCTGGCAGGCCGGCGACCTGAAGTTCGTCGACCTAGACGGCAACGGCGTCTGGGGAGTCGGCAACGACACCGTCGACAAGCCGGGCGACCGGACGATCCTGGGCAACTCGCTCCCGACGCTCTCCTACGGCATCAACGCCTCGATCCGCTGGATGGGCTTCGACGCTTCGGTCTTCTTCCAGGGAACCGGCAACCACTACTGGTATCCCCACGGAGAAATGATGCCTTTCTGGGGCTGCTATTCCTATCCCTACCTCTCCTACCTCCCGACGGATTTCCTCGGCAAGGTATGGGCGGAGGACAATCCCAACTCCTATTTCCCGCGCGCAAGAGCCTATTCTTCATCGGGAGGTTATCTGAGCAAGGTCAACGACCGTTACCTGCAAAATATCCGCTACCTGCGCCTGAAAAACCTGACCGTCGGCTACACGATCCCCGCGACCCTCACCAAGAAGGCCGGCATCGACCAGATCCGCATCTATTTCTCGGGCGAGAACCTCTGCTACTGGTCGCCGCTCAAAAAGAACTCCAAGTACGTCGATCCCGAAGCGGCTATCAACCGTTCCGGCGTGAACAACAACGCCTACTATCCGTGGGCCAAGACGTTCATGTTCGGCATCGACATCACCTTCTAATAATTTCAAAATCCGAATACCATGAAGCGATTAATCATACTGGCAGCAACGCTGATTGCAGGATTATCGGCCTGCGACTCCCTGCTGGACAAAGAACCGTTGGATCGGGTGACGCAGTTCGACTATTTCAAGACGAGAAGCGACCTGGAACTCTTCTCCAATCCCTTTTACGACAACCTGCTGGACAAGACGCCCTACGATGAGCAGAACGACCTGCTCGTTCAGATGACCCTCTCCGATGTTCTCTACGGAGGCGACAAGCGCACCGTTCCGAACACCGGCGGCGGCTGGTCGTGGGGCAACCTGCGCCGCATAAACACCCTGCTGGAATATGTCGATCAATGCGAGGACAAGAAGGCCGTGACCGAATATACGGCCCTGGCCAAATTCTTCCGCGCCGCCTTCTATTTCGACAAGGTGAAACGCTTCGGCGACGTACCCTGGTACGAGGTGCAGCTCGGCTCGGCCGACGAAGCGCTCTACAAACCGCGCGATTCACGCGAACTGATCATGACCAATATGATCAAGGATATCGACGAAGCCATCAACAGCGGAGGTCTTACGGAGGATATATCGACCTACCGCGTCAACAAATGGGCGGCGCTGGCGCTGAAAGCGCGGTTCTGCCTCTTCGAGGGAACCTACCGCAAATACCACGGCATCAACCTCGAAGGACATGACTACACCTATTATCTGGAGGAAGCCGCCAAGGCCGCCAAAACGATCATCGACGAAGGTCCCTACAAGCTCTACTCCACCAAAAATCCGGACAAGGACTACATGATGCTCTTCGCACAGGAGAATGCCAGCACCGAAGAGTATATCCTCGCCATCCGGAACAGCTACGAGGCCCAGGTCTACCACAATGCGACGGCCTACACGCTGCTGCCGACACAGGGCCGCCCGGGCTACACCCGCAAATTCATCAACATGTACCTGATGAAGGACGGCACGGCATTCACCGACAAATTTAAGACAGAGTGGCAAACAATGCCTTTCACCGAGGAGGTGAAGGACCGCGACCCGCGCCTGGCGCAGTCGATCCGCACCCCGGGTTACAAGCGCATCGGCGCCAAGCGGGTACAGGGACCCGATCTCGGCGTCACGATCACCGGCTACCAACCCATCAAATTCGTTCAGGACACGACGGCCTCGGGAGGACAGATCGACCGCAACGACCGTTCGACCTGCGACATGCCGGTTTTCCGCTATGCCGAAGTGCTGCTCAACTATGCCGAAGCCAAGGCCGAACTGGGATCGCTCTCGCCTGATGATCTGAATATCACCGTCAACGAAATCCGAAGCCGGGTGGGGATGCCGGCCCTCACCATGAGGGATCTCGACAAACAACCCGACTGGTATCTTTCGTCCGAGGAGTACGGCTATCCCAATGTGACCGGCTCCAACGAAATCGTAAACGCCATTCTGGAAATCCGCCGCGAACGGGCCGTCGAGCTAATCCAGGAGGGTTTCCGCCTTCAGGATCTGTATCGCTGGAAAGCCGGCTATTGCATCGACCAGGACATTTTCGGCATGTATTTCCCGGGCCCCGGCGAATACAAGCTTGCGGGCAAAGAAACGGCCGATCTGATTCTCTATAAGGCAGGAGAGACCAAACCCCAAGCCGGCGAAGGAGTTTCGGTATACGAACTCGGTTCGGACATCATTCTCTCCGAGGGGGACAAAGGCTATGTCTACTATCACAAAACCGTAGAGAATCTGCGCACTCCGTTCAACGAGGAACGCGATTACCTCTACCCGATTCCCAGCGGCGAGCGTTCGCTCAACCCGAACCTCACGCAGAATCCGGGATGGAGCGACGGACTCGATTTTTAAGTCGGAAATAACCTAAAAAACAAGATTATGAGATTTGTAAAATATATGACAGCCCCGATCCTCATGGCGGCCCTGTGTTCCTTCTGGGGCTGCGACAAGGATGAGGACCACCTTTCCGAAGCTGTTCTGGCGAGCGCCAACACCTTGAATTTCGAAGCGGAAAGAGCGGCGGAAAAGATCATCACCATCTATGCCGACGCCGACTGGGTGACGGAAGTCCCCGACTGGGTGACGGTCACGCCCAACTCGGGAACCGGCGTCATGGACGTGACGGTTTCGGTGACCGACAACATGCGCGACGGCGCGGAGGACAACCCCCGCAAGGCCACCCTCGTCTTCAAGGGACGGACTCTTGCAAGCCGCGCACAGGTGCTCATCACGCAGAACGGAGACAAATACCGCGATGTGAAGGAGTACACGGCAGGTGAACTCGCCGCCCTGGCGGACGAAACGGTCATTTCCGTACCGTCGGCGATCGTCGTGGCCGTGACGACCAAAGGCTTCGTCATCAGCGACGACAAAAACACGGACAATATCTTCGTCTCGGACGCCACGACGGTTGCCGTCGGCGACAAGATTTCGCTCTTGGGCACCAAGTCGTCCGACTCGCAGAAACTCGCTACGGTAATCGACTGCGACGAGGTGACGGTTCTGTCCGACGGAGCGGTGAACTACCCCGAACCGGAGGACATCAGCGCAAAGATCGACGACTACACCTCCTCCAAACGGGGCTACGTCACCGTCAAGGGCGTTTTCAACGGCAGCACCCTCACCGTTTCGGAGAACGCCAAGTACTCGGTCAGCGTCGTGGACGCACCGGCAAGCCTGGGCCTTTCCGCCCTGACCGGCCATATCGTAACCGTCACCGGCTACTACGCCGGTTTGGCCGAGCCTGTACAGCGCATCATGGCCACCGATGTCGAGGACAACGGCCTGAACGAGATCGTCTATTTCCTGGAGAACTTCGAATGGCTCGAACCGTGGTCCGTAGCAAGCGGTGTCGGCCAAACGGTCGAGACGGATAACCTCGATGCAAAAGCGACAGCGCTTACCTCCATAACTGTCGATGGAGTGACTGCATTCGACGCTGTCGAAAAACTCGGTTACAAGTTTATCTACGACAAGAACGACAACAAACGCATCTACCTCCAGCAGAACTACCTCAAATTCGGCAAGACCGGCAATCACGCAGGTATCATTCTTCCTCCGATAGACGGGGTTCCCGAAGCAAAGGACAATGTGACACTCTCGTTCGACTGGTGCGGAATGCGCCAGGGGTCCGGCAAGATCGACCCCGTCAATCTGATCGTCATCTTCGAGAACGGCAGCGACAAAGTGCAGATCGACATACCCGAACTGGGATGGGAGGATGGTCACAAGCTCGAATGGGTTCGCGCCGAAGTCAGCCTGAAGGGCATTACGGTCAACAAGGATACGAAGATCACCATTACGCAGACGCAGTGGGAAGTCGGGACAGCCAACCGCTGGTTCCTCGACAATATCAAAATATCCGAACCGATCAAACTCTGATAACAGAAACCTTGTAAAACGAAATCAGCCGTTGACCCGTGAGTCAACGGCTGATTTTTTTCAGCGGAGGCGCAAAAAAACCGAAGTTTTCGCTCCGTTCCTCCGGCTACCGGCCCGCTCGCCGCAGAAAACACTCGATCGTGTTCTCCATCAGGCAGCAGATCGTCATAGGCCCGACGCCGCCCGGCACGGGCGTGATCACCGAGGCCTTGGGTTCGATGGCCGCGAAATCGACGTCACCGCACAGTTTGCCCGTCTCCGGGTCGCGGTTCACCCCCACGTCGATCACCACGGCGCCCGGCGACACCATCTCCGCCGTGACGAACTTCGGCCGCCCGATGGCCACCACCAGAATCTCCGCCCCGCGCGTCACTTCGGCGAGGTTGCGCGTACGACTGTGGGCCATCGTCACCGTAGCGTTCGCGTCCAAGAGCAGTTTAGACACGGGAAGTCCCACGATATTGCTGCGGCCGATCACCACGGCGCGCTTGCCGGCGATCTCCACGCCTGCGGCCCGCAGCATCTTGAGAATGCCTTTCGGGGTGCAGGGGAGCGTGCAGGGCTGTTTCTGCCACAGCGCCGCAACGTTCAGGGGATGGAAGCCGTCGACATCCTTCTGTTTGTCGATGGCGGCGATCACCTTGTCCTCGTCGATATGTTTCGGAAGGGGCAGCTGGACCAGAATGCCGTCCACCTCGTCGTCGAGGTTCAGGGCCGTGATGATGTCCAGCAGTTCGGCCTCGGAAACGGACTCGGGCTTTCGGATCGTGGTATTGCGGATGCCCACCTCGGCCGAAGCCTTGGCCTTGCCCGTCACATAGCTCACGCTGCCGGGGTCCTCGCCCACGAGGATGACAACCAGATGGGGCACACGGCCGTATTTCGCGGGGAAGGTCTTCACCTCGTCCGCCATTTCAAGTTTCAGTTTCGCTGAAAGTTCTTTTCCGCTGATTATTTTTGCCATATATCGCTCGTATTATCTTTCCAAATCGTCGAAAGCCCGGTGGCCGATGTCGGTGCGGTGGAACAGATTGTCGCAGTCGATGCGGGCCACGTCGGCCAGCGCATTCCTCCGCGCTTCGGCCAGGTCCCTGCCCTTGCCCACCACGAACAGCACGCGGCCTCCGTTGGTGAGAATCCGCCCGCCGTCGGCCCGGGTTCCCATGTGATAAACAGCCCCTTCGACGCGGTCCAGGCCCTTGATTTCGTGTCCTTTTTCGTAGTCGCCCGGATAGCCCTTCGAGGCCAGCACGATGCCCAGCGCGGCGAAATCGTGCCACTCCAGCTGCGTATCGCGTCCCTCGGCCACGGCACAGAAGATGTCGACGATGTCGCTCTTCAGGCGCGGCAGCACCACCTCGGTCTCGGGATCGCCGAAACGGGCGTTGAACTCGATGACCTCGATACCCCGCGCAGTCTTCATCAGTCCGCCGTAGAGCACGCCCTCGAAGGGACACCCCTCGGCGATCATCGCGTCGGCCACGGGCTGCATGATCTTCTCCAGGGCATAGCGTTCGTCCTCCGCCGTCACGAACGGCAGGGGCGAATAGGCGCCCATACCGCCCGTATTGGGACCCTCATCGCCGTCGTAGGCGCGCTTGTGGTCCTGCGCCAGCGCCATCGGCCACACCTTG
>CECJ01013501.1_pt1 | contig 11288 bp, 7 predicted proteins | sample 557621 | NCBI WGS metagenome assembly CECJ01 (sample SAMEA3182052, study PRJEB8094) | gut metagenome | biome: human; feature: gut; material: Stool; isolation source: human stools | place: Canada | collected 2012-03-21
GGAGGAAGCTTCGGATTTGCCATTGATAGATCTCCATATATAATGATCTAGTTTAGCACAAAAAATCCTCAATTTCAACATTAACTTTATGTTTTATTGAGGATTTTTAAAATAATGAAGATCTAGAAACGCAAAATCTCAGCGGCATGAGCGGCCTGGAACTTCAGGATGTCCTCAATGCCCATGGAATTAAATTGCCTCTGATATTTCTGAGCGGTCACGGAAGGGTGGAAACGGTTGTCGATACATTAAAGAGCGGTGCCGTGACATTCCTTTCTAAACCGCCATCTCTCGATAAACTCAAAGAAGCAATCGAAAACGCCCTCAAGCATGCGAAAGAAATCGATGAACAGAAGGAAGATTTCCGGAACTGGCAAAGCTTAACGAGCAAAGAAAAAGAGGTCGCTCGCCTAGTCAGCGAAGGTCTGCTGAACAAACAAATTGCGGACGAACTCGGCATTGCGGAACGAACCGTTCAAACGCATCGAACCATGGTTTACCGAAAATTAGATGCGAAGAACAACATCGAGGTCTACAAAATTCTGAGTAAGCTGAAAGTTCTGTCTTAATCCGCGGGTTCTCCGCTGTTGGAATTCAGATCCTCGCATTCCACGTGACGACCAAGAAGAAGGACGATAGATAATCCTTTTGTTTGTCCGGCTTCAATTCGTACCGAGCCTCTGTGACGCTCGGCAATTGCCCGAACGATCGAAAGCCCCAGCCCTAAGCCGTCTGCCTTTGAGGTTTGCAAGGGATTTCTCAGGTTTTCAATTTCTTCAGGTTTTAAGCCGGGGCCGTTGTCTGTGATAGAGACTCGAACAAATCCTTCCTCTTTTGCCGGTGCTGAGGACACCTCGATTTCGGGTGCTTCTTGTCCATTCATAGCCTGCGCTGCATTTTTAAGGATGTTTAAGAAAGCAATGGAAAGTTCAAATTCGTCCCCGTCAATGACCAGACCCGGAGCGAAGTTCTTCTGCAATTTAATTTCAGGATTTTTAGCCTGAAAATCCGCGGTCACTTTCGAAAGAAGTTTTGAAATATCTGTGGGCTTTAGCACAAGCGGCCGATTTTTAGAAAATCCCTGAACATGATCAATGATATCGATGGCCTTCAAAACACTTTTTTCTATTTTCGGAAGAACAAAAGAGAGCATTTCTTCGGAAATAACGCCTGATCCCTGCTTTTGGCGAGAAATGAGGCTTTGTGTGTAATTTTCGATCACCGTCAGCGGCTGCTTCAGTTCATGCGCAACCATAGAAGACATGATGGAAACGATGCTTGCACGCTCCCAAGTCTCCATCTTTTTCTCGATGGCCCACTGTTTTCTAAGCCCTTCTTTAAGCAGTGCAGTTTGTTTGGCGACTTCTTTAACGACGAGGCGATCGTGGATAAACAAGCCGAATAAAATCAAAAGAACAAATAAAGTCGGATACCTCATTTTCCACAAAAGATCTGTCCAAGTCTCCGGCTCAAATTCGTCAATCAACTCGTCGCCCGAGCGTTTCAACAAAGCATAAACGTCTCTAAGCGGTGCCGGGGCCGTCCATTCACCGAACTCGGAAAGAGCACGTTCATTCTTTAGCGTCCCTAGGACTTTCATTTGCATCTGCTCAGGAACTTTCGGAGAAGCCAACAGGCTCCAAGCCGGATAGAGTTCGGATGTGGATAAACACCGGGTTTCAGTAAACTCACGAGGTTCCAAAGGTTTTAACTGTTCCCTGAGTCCTACGGGAAGCCGCTCGTAATGGCACCCCTGAAGGATTGCCACAGAAATGTCACCGTTTATCAGCGCGTTAATCATTTCTTCGTTGTCAGGAAAACTTTGTATCCTTCTAAAAAAATCTTGGGTTGTGAATCCGCGCGCCGTCGCTTCACCAACGGCAGTTTTCCACCCCGCCATGCTGGAGGTTGCCAAGCGGCCGATTTTCTTTCCTGCAAGCTCATCCAAATTTTGAATATTGCTGTTCTTAGAAATAACGATGAGACTTCCGGAAAGCTTTCCGGCATCAGTACTCACACGATTCTTAAAGGAAAGGAGATGCTTGTAATGAAGATATCTTTGTAATACTGCCCCTAAATCGCTGTTGGTAAAAATAAAATCCGGAGCATTATGGCGAAGCACGCTAACTAATTCAGGGCGGTCATAGCTAAGGACTTCCCAGTTTTGATCACCTAAGGATCCTACAAGAAGATTCGCAGACTCCGGGATATAAAACTGAGAATTTCCTCCCTTTGTTCTCTCAAGAAAAACCTCAACCGGATGATCTTTCTGAACTTGAGAAGAAGTGCTGTCCGCTGCTGCAGAAAATCCTGCCGATATAAGACCCCAAAAACACAGAAAAAGGGAAAATAAAACACTGTCGAATACGCGGCGGAGGGGCGCTTCCTTCGTCAGACAAAGCACAAAAGATTTCATAAAGCCAAGGCGCTCATTTGCCTGTGGCTGAATATCTTTGTCGGCAAACCGTATGAGCATCCTGCAATCCTAACAACGGGTTCAAACGAGAGTTAAGGGTTTGATTTCTTATAGAAGGAAATAGTAGAAAAATAAAGTCTCATTCGTAGAAACCCTCTGACGTGATGACGCTGCCTAAGTCCACGATGTGCCTTTTCTCTCGGATTTTTAAACTTTTTCATAAGTTCTGAGGAACGCTTCAAGCATCAAGAAAAACGGCCTCTTACCTATATCAAACCTCTTCAAGGAGAAGATTATGAAACGTCGTGCATTTTTTGCTTCCACCCTCGCAGCTGCTTTCGGTTCTGCTTCCGCTCTCGCCCAAACAGCCTCAAATCAGTTCAAATTCCCGGAAAACGTTGATGAAAACGCCGTGAATCCTCCTCCGGGACAGGTTCCCTATCGTTCCAACATCCCTGTTTTCGACTTCCGCATCCGTCCGCCGTATAAAGGCTACATGAACCTCGGCATCATCAAGGCTTGGAGAAACATCCCGACTGACCCGAGAAAGATGCGTCCGACCGGATTCGAAAGACGTCATGTTGAAAGTATTGCCAAAGCCGACATGAATCTGCTGGTCAAGGAGATGGAAGAAGCCAACGTTATCGGCGGTGTCCTCATGGGCCGTGAAACAATGAACCCCGTTTACGGCGGTGTTCCCAATGAAGACCTTGCTGAACTTTGCGAAAAATATCCCGGCAAATTCGTTGCTTTCGCCGGCATCTGCCCGCACGATCCGAAAGCTTTGGAAAAGATGGAATACGCCATTAAGACGCTCGGTATGAAAGGCGTTTCCTTGGATCCGGGCTGGTGTGACCCCGCCATTCAGGCTTATGACAAGAAGATCTACCCGATCGTCGATTTGGCTTCTCAGCTGAATGTTCCTGTTGCCTACGCCATGAGCGCTTATACAGGTCCTGATCTGACTTACACCGACCCTTCCAAGATGATGCCGATGCTCAAGCAATATAAGAACGTCAACTTCATTCTTTGCCACGGCGCTTGGCCGCATGTTCAGGAAGTTCTCGGTTTGGCAGCAGTCTGCCCGAACCTCTACCTCGTTCCCGACGCTTACTTCTATGTCCGCAGCATGCCGTTCGCTGACGAATTTGTGAAGGCTGCCAACTCCTTCATGAAATACCGCATGCTCTTCGGTACCGGCTACCCGATCAGAGGTTTTGAACAGTGTGTCGAAAACTGGAGCAACCGCGGTCTCACCAATGAATCTCTGCGTCTGAGCCTCTTCGAAAACGCCAAGTACTTACTCAATCTCTAAGAAAAAATATTTCTCCTTGGCAGTCGGAACAGCTGCGGCTGTTCCGGCCGATTCCTAAAAACTTATCTCCGGGTCCTCAATCATGTCACGTTTGAATAAACTTTCCCTTTGCCTGCTCCTCTCTGCTCTGCCTGCCGTTAGCGTCACCGCCGCTGATATCGAAAAACTTAACACCGATGTCGTCGTTGTCGGAGGCGGCGGAACAGGTATGTCCGCAGCTGCTTCTGCACATCAGCACGGAGCAAAAGTCATCCTTCTGGAAAAATTAGCCTTTGTGGGGGGGGGGGAAGCTCGGCTTTGTCCGGGGGCGCCTTAGCAGCCGGTGAATCGAATCCTCAGAAACGTGCCGGAACTAAGAACGTATCTAACGACGGTTTCGTCAGCATTTGGCTGAAAGATCAGGACCGTTCTTTCCCGGGCGGCGATGAATCCATGCCGAAGGTCGAGCGCATGCAGAAACTCGCAAAAGAGTTCAACACGACAGTCAACTGGATGGAATCAGAAATCGGTCATAAATTTGCTGTTCCCCGTCCTTTCGGATACGGTGGTCCAAACTATGCTCACGCTCCTGAAGAAGCCCCGATCCCCGCTTCAGGAAGAGGCTCCTCCCATACTGGGGGCAGATTTGTGATCAAGGCCTTCAAAGCTTATTTGGATAAAGCCGGCGTCCCTATCATGACAGGTACCCGTGCCGAAGAACTCATAACAGATGACAAAGGAAATGTCGTAGGCGTCCGCGCAACAAAAGGCAAACAAAAGATCGAAATCCGCGCCAAGGCCGTTGTATTAGGAACCGGCGGTTTCGCAAGAAATAAAGAGGTTCTCCAAAAATTTGTTCCTTCTTATGCTCCCTATACCGATGTATCAAATGCGACACCGGGTGCAACCGGAGACGGCATCATCATGGCTCAAAAGATCGGTGCAGCCGAATTCAAGGACGGTTGGGTCATGGGCATCAGTCCTGTCTCTTACAAACGTGAACTGAACAATACTCTTCGTACCAAGAACGTATTTAAAGATGACGTTTTCGTAAATCAGGACGGAAAGCGCTTCGTTAAAGAAGATCTTCCTTATATCGTCGATCCGATCGCAGCACAGAAAGCCGCTTGGGCTATCTTAGACAGCAAGGATCCGACAAAGAGCGAACTTTTGTCTAAATACAACGACCCGGAAATCGTTGTTCATGGCAACACTTGGGAAGAATTAGCTAAAGCTATGGGGATTCCGGCGGCAGCCTTAAAGAACACGATGGATCAATACAACGAAGCGTGCAAAAACAAAAAGGATCCTGCCTTTAACAAGACTCCTGAATTCTTAGTTCCTTTCGATAAGGCTCCTTTCTATGCAGTGCGCGTCATTCCTTCGACAATGGGCACGATAGGCGGTTTGCAGACGAACGACAAGTTCCAAGTCTTAAGAGCTGACGGCTCCGTCATTAAAGGTCTCTACGCCGGCGGCGAAACAGCCAACCGTCCCTTTTACCGCCGGGTCTACACCTCCGGTACAGGTTTAGGCCTAGCCTACACTTCCGGCCGCATCGCCGGTGCTGAGGCCGCTCAGAAAAAATAAACATAAAATCTGAGAACAAGCCGCTTCTTCCTGCGCCCCACTTGATCGGGAGAAGCGGTATTTTATTCAAGACTTTCTCCCGGCTCCCAGGCGGAAAAACCGCTTTTAGTCTTCCGGCTCAATTGAATTGCCGGGTTAGTTCTTCAATTTGGAAATCCCTTCTAACCTCCCCTCCAAGGAGTTCGTCATGCTCGATCTCAAAATCGCTGCGCTTGCCTTACCTTGTTTAATATCCGGTCCTGCCTCCGCTACAAGTCAGATCACTTTATTCGGTGTTGTTGACGACGGAGTTGTCCATACTTATGAAAAGAAAAATGACAAAGGTAAAAAGACAGTTAAAAATGTAACCGAACTGCGTTCAGGCGTCTACCGCGGCGCTCGCTGGGGGATCAAAGGAACCGAGGATTTAGGAAACGGGTATTCCGTCGGCTTTATGCTGGATTCGGGTTTTAAAGACGATGACGGCAGCCAAACCATGAACAGGTTGTTCGGACGAGAATCGACATTGAATGTGATGGGACCTTTCGGAGAGCTGTACCTTGGCCGAATCGGAGCGATCACCAGCGCTGCCGGTCCGATGGCAGTTGCCGCTTGGTACACTCCTTTCGGATCTTCGTGCGGGCAATTTGCTGTCACATCTCTGAGCTATATGTTCAATTTCCAGCGAGTCGACAATTCGGTTTCCTATCGCTCTCCAAAAATCGGAGATACGCGATTCCTCCTGCAGTATTCAAGAGATGTCGATGCTTTGGAAGATATTGATCCACAGAGGGTCGGTATTCAACACGGGGAGGAAGGAAAAAGGACAACCGGCCACTATTACGGTACTGGTTTTCAGTACAACAACGGTAAAGTTGATTTCAATTTCGGTGCTGACCACCTCACGTATTCCAAGAGAATAACCGGTGAAAAACCTAAAAGCTCTTATTCCGTAACCTTCGGCGGTTCAGTAAAGCATAACCGACTCAAAATTTACGGGGGTGCCCAGGTCTTCTGGCATGGAACCAGTGCATGGCTTTTTACCTACAACAAGCTTTGGACAAAAACCTACCTCAACGGATTCGCGGTGGTGGGAGGCGCCGAATATAACATTTGGGGCGGAATGGCTATGATTGCTGCTGGTTTTAATAAGACGCGTTCTGCCTCTCCCTCTCCCGACAGCAAGAGCACCCTTGCCGGCCTATCGCTTGGTTATGCGTACCCATTTACCAAGAGGACGAATATCTATTTATTAGTGAATACTGCCAAGGCGACACAGAGGAACGGCACGCCCAAGAAGTCAAGGGCATTCGTTACCGAAGAGGCGGTCGGTCTCACACACTTTTTCTGATTATCATTAACTGGGCTCCTACTTCGAATCCCAGTTAGGCAACCCCATTTTTTCTCCCTCTCATTTTCATAATTTTTTCCTCATTACTATGAAAACGGTGGTATTGGCCTTGCAGATAACGTCACCGGCGTTCTTTTACAAGTTACTTCTGTTTGTCAATTTCAAAATTCATATCTCAAGCCGACATCTGCTCGGAAATCTTGATTGAGATTTCCTCGAAAGAGCGTTTGGCCCTGCAAAACCTGACGTATTTTTAGACAGACGTATCGCCCCAACCCACACAATTCCAACATCCAACTAACTGTCTTTTACGTCGCCCGTACTCTTGTTATGGGCGGCGCCTCCAATCATGTGGTACCCGGCACGACAGCGAGCAGAAAACTCTCTCAATCCGTCCACCCTGAGGAATACGCTGCCACAGTTTCCTCTATAGCCGCCGGAAAGTCCTACTCTTCCAATCACACTGTTGATTGCTTTAGTACTAACACCGACACCTGTATCCGTATCAAATTTATTCCGGTTTAGGCTCTGATATCAAGATAATCAGTCTTCAGGCCGATTTTAAAAGATCAGCTCGGAACCCATTTCGGTACCTCCTGGCCTTAATAAATCTCGATTCGGGCTGTGGTAATCCCTTCCTCTCCCTAGCAAATCAATAATTACCCTAAAACAATGGGAGGATGCATGAGCTCAATCACTGACGTCTATAGCCCGAGAACTACTTTTCGATGCACACGCCTACGAGGCGCTAAAGTCGGCGGTTCCGTCTGCCAATTTTGTGCGGTTGGATGCTCTCAATTAGGCTTTTTTAAAGACGGAAAATTAATCGATGTCGAAGGGGATCCGAGAAGTTCCGTAAATGAAGGCAGACTCTGTCCTAAGGGTTCTTCAACCTACGCACTCAACGAAAACCCGTATAGAAAAGTCAAACCGATGTATCGTGCGCCAGGTTCAGATCACTGGGAAGAAGTTTCCCTGGACTGGATGCTCGATACCGTCGCGAAACGCATTTGGGAAACCAGAAACAAAGGTTTCGTGGAAAAGGATCCCAAAACCGGAATCACGGTCAACAACTGTGCAAACATCGGTTTTATCGGGGGTTCTGCCAACGACAATGAAGAATGTTATCTCTTTAGAAAATTGTTTACCGGCGGGCTCGGAATTCTTCCGGTAGAAAACTCTGCACGCTACTGCCACTCCACTACAGTCTGCGCGCTGAGTCCGACATTTGGTTTCGGTGCTTGTACCAATCCTCCTCGTGATCTTTTAAATAGCGACTGCATATTGATCATGGGGTCCAACATGGCTGAGGCCCATCCCTGCGCTTTCTATTGGCCGATGCAGGCAAAGAAGAAGGGAACCGTCACTATCCACGTAGATCCTCGTTACACCAGAACAAGTGCTGCTTGTGATCATCACGTGCATATTCGCCCTGAAACCGATATTGCATTTTTATCCGGAATTATCCGTTACCTCCTCGAAAAGGAATTGTGGTTCAAGGAATATGTATTGGCTTACACCAATGCATCCACACTCATCAATCCTAAATTTAATTTCGACGACGCAACCGGACTGTTTAACGGGTGGGATCCTGCGACTCGCTCTTACAGCAAGGAACCGGACTCTTGGGATTACGAATATGAAATTAATCCGGATGGTTCACGCGGAGCACCGAAGACAGATCCGACACTTCAGGATCCTCGTTGTGTTTTCCAACTTTTAAGGAAACAGGTCGCTAAATACACACCGGAGGCTGTTGCAAATATCTGCGGCTGCCGCCCGTGCGATATTGTGAAAGTGGCTGAGCTTCTCGCTCAGAACTCGGGGCCGGATAAAACCTCCGCCTTCTGCTACGCCACCGGTTTCACGCAGCATTCTGCCGGGACGCAGATCATTCGTACGTGTGCCATTCTGCAAACTCTTCTGGGAAATATCGGAAGGCCAGGCGGCGGTATTTTGGCGCTTCGCGGACACTCGAATGTTCAGGGTGCCACCGATATTCCAACACTTTTTGCAGAACTGCCTAATTACATTCCTTTGCCAAAAATTGCCGAGGGAAACGCTACGCTAAAGGACTATTTAGCTAACGGACATGCCTTCGGAGCAGCCAGAGATAAGTCTCAAGGCATGTGGAAACTTGAGACGGAGCGCGGCTCCTGGGCCTCCCTTCCGAATTACATGGTCAGCCTTCTAAAAGCTTGGTACGGGGACAATGCAAGCTCAGACAACGAATACGGTTATCAGTGGCTTCCAAAGCTCGGGGGAAATGAATCACTCACCATTACAATGGAAAGAGCGCTAAAGGGCGACGTGGACGGTCTGCTGGTGTTTGGCCAAAACATTGCCGTGACAAATCCGAACACCGGTTGGAGCCGCGCTGCCATTCGCAACCTTAAATGGCTTGTCGTTTGTGACCTGTTTGAAAACGAGACGGCTTCCGTGTGGTACGCTGATCCAGACGGTCCAAAACCTTCAGAGGTGCAGACAGAGGTTTTTTATCTTCCTACAAACTCTTGCTTAGAAAAGGAAGGTTCCGTCAACAACACGGAACGCTTAATGCAATGGCATGACCGAATTAAAGCCGCCCCGGGAGACTGCCGCTCCGACGCTTGGTGGACTTATCAGTTGGGCAAGCGGTTAAAGGCCATGGCCGAGGCATCCGGTCTGCCGAGAGACGAGGGGCTCCGCAGTCTGACTTGGTCTTATGATTTTGCCCCTGACAAACAAAACGAGATGGGGCTTCCTCAGATTGAAGGAGACTGCGATCTCGACGAGGTAGCTCTGGAGATGAACGGTTTTGACATCGCCACAGGGCGCCCTCTCCAAGGTTCCTCCGAACTGAAAAGCGACGGAACAACAGCCTGTGGCTGCCGCCTGCTTTCAGGTTTCATTACTGAAGACGGAGAAAATTTAACCAAACGGCGAGACGGCGGAACGGTCGATCACGAACTCGATTTAACCTATCGGTTTGCATGGCCAACCAATTCACGAATTCTTTATAACCGCTGCTCTGCCGCCCCGGACGGCCGTCCCTGGTCAGAGAGAAAGAAACTCGTTTGGTGGGATGAGATTCAGCAAAAATGGGTCGGGTACGACAAACCGCAATTTGACGCGACAAAACCGCCAAGCTACCGTCCGGGAGCAAATGCTAAGGGAGATGCAGCCCTTGACGGAACTGCCGCCTTCGGCGCTCATTCAGATGGTAAAGCTTGGCTCTTCGTTCCTTACGGAATTAACGAGGGACCTTTCCCGGTCTTCTATGAATCGGTTGAATCTCCGTATACCAATACGCTTTGGAGCACCAGCCGAGTGCCCGACGTCACCATTATTGATGATCCGCTCAACCCGGTTACGGAGCCCGGAGATCCGGCCTACCCGACTGTCATGACCACCTACCACATGGTCGAACATTGGATTTCCGGCTCTATGACAAGAACAATTCCGTGGCTCGTCGGTTTGCAGCCTCGCTCCTTCATTGAGATTTCTCCCGAACTGGCAGAGAGCATCGGTGTGACTACCGGCAGCTATGTTTCTGTCAGAAGCCCGAGAAACGAACTTCAGGTCCGAGCGCTTGTGACCCCGCGTCTGAGAATCGGTGTAATCGAAGGCAGACAAGCAAGCATTGCAGGACGATTCGTGTGCTCAGGCTATAAAGGAATCGTCTGCGACCCGATCACCAACGACCTTAGCCCAGCCGACATGGCGGGCGACGGATTAATTCCAAGCTCTAAGAGCTTTGTCGTGAAGATAGGAAAGCCGGATTTAAGTAAGGTAGAAAAATTCCAGGAAGACCCGGTGAAGTACCCCGGTGCGATGTCGGAGCCGGTTCCTGACACACCCTGGGCAGCTCAGCCGGAAGAGAGGAATTAATTATGAAACCCATCGATTCCAAAAATATTTTTGACGTAGTCAAAAAAGGCTATGCCGCCAATCAACCCAAAAAGAACGGCAGGATTGACCCAATTTACAGTTTGTTTGACCGGGACACTCCTTTACCTAAGTGTCAGGAACTCGCGTTTTTCACAGATACTTCGATCTGCACGGGCTGCAAAGCATGTGAAGTCGCATGCAAACAGTGGAACCAGTTGGAGTCCGATCCGTACCACTGGTCCGGCGACAGCTATGACAACACGGGAGACTTATCCGCAAATAACTGGCGTCATGTGAAGTTTATTGAACGATTCCCTGAAAAAAATGAAGTCGACAGACCGGCTCCGGCCACGCTGGATGCCCTGTTAAAAGAGCCGAAGGCAGGAAAATGGCTTTTCATGAGCGATCAATGCAAACATTGCCGAACCTCTCCCTGCCACGAAGCCTGCCCGACCGGCGCAATTGTTCGAAACGAATTTGGCGGCATCTACTACCAAACCGATATTTGTATGGGATGCGGGATGTGTGTCGCAGCATGCCCGTTCGGTGTACCCGAAATTAGTGAAAAATCAGGTCACTCGATGAAATGTGCAGAGTGTTATGACCGTCTTAGAGACGGCCTGCGGCCGGCATGCCAAGAAGCCTGCACAACGGGATCAATCGAGTAGGGTTTCGCTGAGTTCTAGCGAACACCCTCTCACACCACCGCCCGTACCGATCTGGTAGGCCAAGTCACCTTGGTTTTACGGCGGTTTCTCAACGTTCTAACCTTTATAGCACCCTAGCCA
>CECJ01017461.1_pt1 | contig 11285 bp, 9 predicted proteins | sample 557621 | NCBI WGS metagenome assembly CECJ01 (sample SAMEA3182052, study PRJEB8094) | gut metagenome | biome: human; feature: gut; material: Stool; isolation source: human stools | place: Canada | collected 2012-03-21
GCTCCGAAGATCATCGCCGAACTCAAGCAGGCCGAGATGATCGTAGTCGAGGGTACGCTCTACCCGATCCTCACGCGGCAGAAGAACGCAGGGCTTCTGACCTACCGCTGGGAAGAGTCTCCGCAGGGACCTCCCCGCAAGTACTACACGCTCACCGAAAAGGGGCGCGAATACCTCACGACGCTCGACGAGGCATGGGACGAACTCGTAGGACAGATCCGCATCATTCGTCACGGCAAACAATAAAAAACCTCAAAAAATCACAACCATGAAAAAGATACTCCTGATCGCAGTCCTGCTGGGCGCCATGCTCTCCGTAACGGTCTATTTCGTCTGCATCGCAGCGCCGTCCGTCTTCTTCGGCAAAGGGCTCAAAGGCAGCGGCAACATCGTCACACGCACCATCGAGGCTCCGGCCTTCGACCGCATCGACGCCGCACGCGCCGTCAAGGTCGTCATCACCGACAAGACCTCCGGCAAAATCACCATCGCCGCCGACGACAACGTTATGGATTACGTCGTAGTCGAAGCCAACGGCGGCCAGCTCACGGCCACGATCGACAAGTCGATAAACAACCTCTCGAACGCCGACGTCACCGTGACGGTTCCGGCCAACGGCAGCATCCGCGCCCTCGACGCATCGAGCGCCGCAAAAATTTCGGGCGACGTGGTGCTGAACGCCGACAAATTCGCCATGGACGCATCGAGCGCCGCCAAGATCGACGTTTCGGTCAAGGCCCAATCCTGCGCCGTAGCCGCATCGAGCGCATCGAAAATCAACGCCTCGGTAGAAGCGGTCTCCTGCAGCGTGGAAGCTTCGAGCGCATCGAAAATCACGCTGAAAGGCTCGGCCGCGAAGTGCACCGCCGACCTCAGCTCGGCCTCGAAGCTTTCGGCCGGAGAATTCGTCGTCGCCGAGTGCTCGGTAAACACTTCGAGCGCGGCGAAAGCCGTCGTAAACTGCACGGAGCGTCTGCACGCCGACGCATCGAGCGGCAGTTCGATCCGCTACAGCGGCGACTGCCGGACCAGCATCAACAAGTCGAGCGGCGGCAGCGTCGGCCGCAACTAACCCCCAAACCGAGCAACCATGAAAGAGGTTAAGAAATGCAGCATTTCGGGCGTGGCGTTCACGATGGATACCGACGCTTATCAGGAGCTGGAAGCCTATCTCGAAAGCCTGAAAAAGACCTACAAGGAGACTCCCGACGGAGCCGAGATCGTCGCCGACATCGAAGCCCGCATCGCCGAACTGATCCTCTCGGCTCAGGACAGCACCCGTGTGGTCGAGAAGCCCCTGATTCTGAACATCATCCGGCAAATGGGCACCGCCGAGGACATCTCCGAAGAGGAGCCGGGACGAAGCCCCGAAGAGCCGCGCATCCCGCGCCGTCTCTACCGCGACACCGAAAACGCCAAGCTGGGCGGCGTCTGCGCCGGCATCGGCAAGTATTTCGACGTCGATCCGGTCTGGATACGGCTGGCCATGTTCCTGCCGATACTGCTCACCGTCTTCCAGTGGATTCCCTTCATGCGCTGGACCGGTCCGATGATGGGCAACCTGTTCGGCATCTTCGTCATCTGCTACATCATCATGTGGTTCGCCGTTCCGGCTCCCCGCACGGCGCGCCAGAAACTCGAAATGAACGGCGAGAAGATCACGGCGCAGTCGATCCGCGAAACCACCGAAGCCAGCGCGAGCTGCGATCCCGACGCCAAGGCCAAACCCATCGTCGCCGAAGCCGTATCGGTATTCGGCAAGGTGGTGCTCATCCTCCTCAAGCTCTTCGCCGGAGTGCTCGTATTCGGACTCATCATGGCGGCCTGCGCGCTGATTATCGGACTCTTCGCGCTCATCATCGGCGGCGCCAGCATCTCCATTCCGTTCTTCCCGCTGGGCATGACGCTGTGGGTTCCCGCGCTCGGCATACTTATTGTACTGATACTGGTAATACTGCTCATTTACGTACTGATGTGCCTCATCGCTTCGCGCAAGCCCGGAGGCAAGACCATACTGGTAATCTTCCTGTTGTGGCTCGCCGGCATCATCGCCTGCACCTGTATCGCCATCCGCGAGAACGTCGGCGACCGTATCCGGACCAGACACAGCGTTATCGAACGGATGCTCAACAGCGAGATAATCATCGACAACGACACCACGACGGTCGAGCGGCTGCTGGAGGAGTACGACAGCCAGAACGTCATCGAGGACGGCCGCAAAACGCTGCATATCAGCGTCCCGAACCAGTCGATCGACATTACGATCGACAGGGAGAAGGCCGGACTGGAGGTGAAAGCCAACGGCAAACGGGTGAAAGTGCAGACGGGAGACGACAAAACCGAATCCGCAAAACCGGATTCGGTCCGACAGCCGGACGCCGGACGAGTCCCCGCAGAGCAGACCGAATAAAGGCCACAGGCGTTAGGTAAAATAAAAAGTTTTTTCGAAACGCAGGGCGGATCCTCCGGGAACCGCCCTCGTTTTTTGAAAAAATTGAAATAATTACTACCTTTGAGCGATTTTGTTTTCTAAACGAAAAACTATGGCTGGAATCAAATGTATCGGTATTCTGACTTCGGGCGGCGACGCTCCGGGAATGAACGCCGCCATACGCGCGGTAACCCGCAGCGCAATCTATAACGGCTTCGCCGTCAAGGGCATCATGCGCGGATACAAAGGTCTCGTATTCAACGAGATCGTGTCGTTCAAATCCCAAAGCGTAAGCAACATCATCCAATTGGGCGGTACGATCCTCAAGACGGCCCGCAGTCAGGAATTCACCACGACCGAAGGCCGCAAGGCGGCATACGACAACATGGTGGCGGCCGGCATCGACGCGCTGGTGGTCATCGGCGGCGACGGTTCGCTCACGGGCGCCGGCATCTTCGCCGAGGAATACAACGTGCCGATCGTGGGACTTCCCGGCACCATCGACAACGATCTGGGCGGCACCGACTCGACGATCGGCTACGACACGGCGCTCAATACGATCGTCGAAGCGGTCGATAAACTCCGCGACACGGCGTCGAGCCACGAGCGGCTCTTCTTCGTCGAGGTAATGGGCCACACGGCGGGTTATCTGGCGATGAACAGCGCCATCGCCACGGGTTCCGAAGCGGCGATCATACCCGAAATGGAAACCGAAGTGGACCAGCTGGCCGAACTCATCAACCACGGCTTCCGCAAGAGCAAGAACTCGGCGATCGTCATCGTGGCCGAGAACCCGAAGACGGGCGGCGCCACGGCGCTGGCCGAACGTGTCAAGAAGGAGTTCCCGCAGTACGACGCGCGCGTCACGATTCTGGGCCATATCCAGCGCGGCGGATCGCCGACGGCCGTGGACCGCATCCTCGCCTCGCGCATGGGCGAAGCCGCCATCGAAGCGCTTCTCGACGGACAGCGCAACGTGATGATCGGCACGATGAACGGCAAGATCGTCTACGTCCCCTTCGCCAAAGCCGTGAAGCACGACAAGGGCATCGACCGCAAGGACCTCGAACTGGTCAAGATACTCTCCATATAATCCAAAACGCAATCCCGAACTTACCGAATGAAACGTGTTATAGGCATCGGCAATGCCCTGACGGACATGCTGGTCAATCTGAAATCCGACTCGGTGCTGAGTCGCTTCAAACTCGCCAAAGGCTCGATGAGCCTCGTGGACACCACCCTGCAGACCGAAATTTCGAAATCCGTGGCAGGACTGCCCTACTCGCTGTCACTCGGCGGCTCGGCGGGCAACACCATCCGCGCCATGGCCAAACTGGGCTGCGATGTCGGGTTCATCGGCAAGGTCGGACAGGATACGACGGGCGACTTCTTCGTGCAGGCGCTCGAAAACTTGGGTGTGGAACCGGTCATCTTCCGGGGCACGGAGCGTTCGGGCAAATGCGTGTCGCTCATCTCGCCCGACGGCGAACGCACGATGGTCACCCATCTGGGCGCCGCGCTCGAACTGACGGCCGAAGAGATCGAAACGTCGATTTTCGACCATTACGACTGTCTCTACGTCGAGGGCTATCTGGTGCAGAACCACGACCTGATTCTCAAAGCCGCCAAGACGGCCAAGGAGTGCGGGCTGAAAGTCGCCGTCGATCTGGCCAGCTTCAACATCGTGGCCGAGAATCTCGAATTCCTGCGCGGTCTGGTCCGCGACTACGTGGACATCGTTTTCGCCAACGAGGACGAAGCCAAGACCTTCACCTGCGAAGCCGAACCGCTGAACGCCCTGCAGGTAATTTCTGAAATGTGCGAGCTGGCCGTGGTGAAAATCGGCATCAAGGGCGCCATGATCAAGCAGGGCGACGAAGTGGTGCATGTAGGCATCATGGCCGCAGCCAAGCGCGTGGACACGACGGGCGCGGGCGACTTCTACGCCGCGGGATTCCTTTCGGGACTCTGCGACGGACTTTCGCTGCGCCAGTGCGGCACGATCGGGGCCATCACGGCGGGTAAGGTCATCGAGGTCGTCGGCACGACGTTCGGCGAAGAAGCGTGGGAGGACATCTCCCGGCTCGTGAACAAGGTCAAAAACGAAAAGTATCTTTTCTAAAAAGAAGATCGCAAGACAGACAGAACCGCAGTCTCCGGACTGCGGTTTTTCATTGCGGATCGGAGAGAAGCCCCCGGCTGATCTCATAGCGCATCCGGATCAGCCAAAGCGACTTGCGGGGCGGCATCGTAAGCGACAGCAGCAGCGTCGCGCCCCATTTCAGGCTCTCGAACAGAAGCGTCTTCGGATAGCGGCGATACATGCCCGCCCGCAGACGCTGGCTCACGCCGACGTTGTAACAAAGGCGGCGGAAATAGGATTCGGTCAGTTTTTCGGGCGGAATGATATGCCACATAACCGCACCGGGCACATACCAGCAAGTCTCGCCGCCGCGCATCAGGCGTTCGAAGAAATCGTTCTCCTCACCCCCGATCAACATCCGTCCGACACGCCCCAGCGAAGGGTCGAAGCCCCCGTAGCGCAAGGCCGCCGAACGCCGGAACGCCATGTTGCCGCCGCCCGGAACCCGGCCGGCAGGAAACGGCCGCACGGCGTCGCCGAAATCCATCGGATTGGCGATCGGCATCTCGGTATATTTCGAGAGCCACGCGGGACGTCCCGTCACATACTCGGCGATAATGCGCCCGCCGGCCACGACGGCGTCGGGATGCGCATCGAAAAAGTCGGCATAGGCGCGCAAGAATCCCGGATTAATACGCTCGTCGTCGTCGATGAAAACCAGCAGCGGGGCCGAAGTCTCGGCAATGCCCCGGTTGCGGGCATAGGAGACGCCCGGACCGTCCTCCGTCACGAGGCGCAGGTTCAGGCCGGGATAACGGGCCGCAAAATCCCCGAACCGCGCGACGGTGTCGTCCGTCGAGTTGTTGCTCACGACCACGCACTCCCAGTCGGCGGCGGGCAAATCCTGCCGTATGACCGATTCGAGCGCGGCGATAAGCCGTTCGGACCTATTGTGCGTGGGGATTATGAGCGACAGGCGAATCATCGTGCGAATGTAGCAATTTATCCGCAAAAAACACCTATCTTTGCACAAATTATAACGCGCCACGACTATGTACAAACTGTTTCGCACACTTTTACTGCCGGTTGCCGCGCTGTTCGCTTTCACAGCGGCCACGGCTCAGAACGTCAGCTGGAAAAGCTCCGTGGAGCACCTCGAAGGCGATGTCTACCGGATCGTTCTCGAAGCGTCGATTCCCGCCCCCTACCATATGTACGACATGGGACCCTACGAAGGCGGCCCCAACGCTACGGCCATCGTCTTTACGCCGGGCGACGGCGTAACGCTCGAAGGCGGCGTGGAACAGCTTTCGACGCCGGAACGCCATTACGACAAGACATTCGAGATGGAGATCGGCACCTTCGCCGGCAAGGCCCGCTTCGCCCAGCAGGTAAAACTCGCCGCGGCCAAAGCCACCGTCAAGGCCGCAATCGAATGGATGATCTGCGACGACACGAGCTGCATGCCCCCCGACGACACGGAACTGACGGTCGAGCTGACCGCACGTCCCGGCTCGGCAGCAGCTAACAGTACTGCAGCCGTCTCCCCGAATAACGACTCCTCCGCCAAAGACACCCCGGCGGAAGCCGCCGCGGATACGGCCTCCGGCACGGCCCCGACAGCTGCCGCGGAGATCGTCCCGGCGCAGAAGAACGCCGCAGGAGGCGGCACGCTGTGGGCGCTGATTATCGAAGCCATCCTCTGGGGCTTTGCAGCCCTGCTGACCCCCTGCGTGTTCCCGATGGTTCCGATGACAGTTTCGTTCTTCATGAAGGGCGAAGGAGGTCCCGCACGCGGCCGCTTCCGTGCCGCCATGTACGGATTCTTCATCGTCGCGCTCTACACGCTCCCCATCGCGGCCATCATCGTCATCACACGCATTCTGGGCGGCGACACCGTGACGGCCGACATCTTCAACTGGCTGGCGACGCACTGGCTCCCGAACATCCTCTTCTTCCTCGTATTCATGGTCTTCGCCGCTTCGTTCTTCGGGGCTTTCGAGATCACGATGCCCTCGTGGATGGTGAACAAGACCGACGCCAAGGCCGATTCTAAAGGCTTGGCCGGCATCTTCTTCATGGCCCTGACGCTCGTGCTGGTGTCGTTCTCCTGCACGGGACCGATCGTCGGTTCGGTGCTCATCAAATCGACTTCGGGCGAATTCTGGAGTCCGATCGTCACGATGCTCGCATTCTCGGTGGCATTCGCCCTGCCGTTTACGATCTTCGCCTTCTTCCCCTCGATGCTCAAGAAACTGCCCAAGAGCGGCGGCTGGCTCAACTCGGTGAAGGTCGTGCTGGGCTTCATCGAAGTCGCCCTCGGCATGAAGTTCCTTTCGGTCGCCGACCAGACCTACCACTGGGGACTGCTCGACCGGGAGATCTACCTCGCCGTGTGGATCGTGACCTTCTCGCTGCTGGGTCTCTACCTGCTGGGTAAAATCAAGTTCGTCCACGACAGCGACATGCCCTACCTCGGCGTAGGACGCCTGGCGCTGGCCATCGTCACCTTCTCGTTCGTCGTCTACCTCGTCCCCGGCATGTGGGGCGCCCCGCTCAAAGGTCTTTCGGGCTACCTGCCGCCCCTGCACACGCAGGACTTCGTCATCGGACAGGACGGCTCCGGACCGGCCCCGGCAGGCGGCGAGGCGCGCATGCTGCTGACCGTCGACGGACAGAAGCCCAAACACAGCGACTTCCTCCACCTGCCGCACAACCTCGAAGGATTCTTCGATCTCAAGGAGGCCGAGGCATACGCCGCCAAGGTCGGCAAGCCGCTCTTCATCGACTTCACGGGCCACGGATGCGTCAACTGCCGCGAAATGGAGGCCCGCGTATGGTCCGACCCGCAGGTGCTGGACATCCTGCGCAACGACTACGTGATCGTGGCGCTCTACTCCGACGACAAGAAAGTGCTTCCCGAGAGCGAATGGGTGACCACCGATGCGGGCAAGGTGCTCAAGAGCCTCGGCAAAATCAACTCCTACTACGCGCTGAAGACCTTCGGGGTCAACGCCCAGCCCTACTACGTGTTGCAGGGGCGCGGCGGGAAGGAGTTGGTTCCGCCCCGCGGCTACGACCTCGACGTGCAGGGATTCGTCGATTTCCTCCGCAGCGGCGTCGAAGCCTACGACAGGCAGAAATAGGGATTCCCTCCCCGAAAAAAGCCTGCGGCCGAAACGGCCGCAGGCTTTTTCAGTATTCCGGACGGAGGATCAGTCCGAGAACTCGTCGAACATCGTCGTGCTCAAGTACTTCTCGGCCCGGTCGGGGAAAACCACGACGATATTGCCCCGCTCGATCTTCTGCGCCGTACGCACCGCCGCCAGCATCGCCGCGCCGCTCGACATGCCAGCGAAGATCGCCTCCCTGCGGATGATTTCCCGGGCCATGGAGATCGCCTCCTCGCTCTCGATCATCTCCTGCACGTCGATCTGCGACGGATCGTAGATGTCGGGCACGATGGCCTCCTCCATGTTCTTGAGCCCCTGAATGTAATGGCCGCGGATCGGCTGTGCGCAGACGACCTTGATGTCGGGCTTCATCACCTTGAGGAAACGCGAAAGACCCATCAGCGTCCCCGAAGTCCCGATCGCGCAGACAAGGTAGTCGATGTTGCCGCCGGTCTGCTGCCAGATCTCCAGCGCCGTCGACTGGTAGTGGGCCAGGTAGTTGCTGGCGTTGGCGAACTGGTCGGGCATGAAATACCTGCCGGGAGCGTCGGCGACTTTTTTCCGCGCCAGGCGGATCGCCCCGTCGGTCCCCTCCTCGGCGGGTGTCAGAATCACCTTCGCACCGTAGGAGCGGATGATCTTCCGCCGTTCGATCGACACCGCTTCGCTCATCACGATCTCCACGGGATAGCCCTTGACGATCCCCACGATGGCCAGCCCGATGCCCGTGTTGCCCGATGTGGGTTCGATGATCGTCTTGCCGGGCGTCAGCCGTCCGTCCCGCTCTGCGGCTTCGATCATCCGCAGCGCAATGCGGTCCTTGATGCTTCCCGTAGGATTGAAGCCTTCGAGTTTGGCGAATATTTTCACGTTCGGATTGGGGCACAGCCGGTTGATCCGCACCATCGGGGTCGTGCCGATGGTCCCCAGAATATTCTTTTTAACCATAAATCACCGCTCATTAAACCGCGTAAAGATAATCATTTTCCGGAAAAAAGATTAATTTTGTGAAATGTCACGTCCGTCTCGTGAAGACAAACGGGTCCCGGCCTCACGAAACGGCATCCCCGGACAAGGACCCACCCTACCCGAATGAACCCATCGAGATTCAGGCCGGCCGCCGGCATGGCGCTGCTGACCTTCGCCGGAATTCCTGCGGCACAGCACGCCGACGCACACCCGAAACGCCCCGGACAACAGCCGCCGAACATCGTGCTCATCCACCTCGACGACATGGGCTACGGCGACCTGACCGCAACGGGGGCCACCGGATACCGGACACCCAACATCGACCGGCTCTGCGCCGAAGGCATGCGCTTCACCAATTATTACAGCGCCCAGGCTGTCAGCAGCGCTTCGCGCGCCGGGCTTCTGACGGGATGCTACCCCAACCGCATCGGATTCGCCGGGGCGCTCGGTCCGAAATCGAAAACAGGACTCAACCCCGACGAGGAGACCATGGCCGAAAACCTGAAGAAAGCCGGCTACGCAACCGCCATCGTCGGCAAATGGCACGTGGGATGCCGCCCGGGGCTTATGCCCCTCGACCACGGTTTCGACGAATACTTCGGGCTGCCCTACTCCAACGACATGTGGCCCCACCATCCGCAGACGTCGTCCTATCCGCCGCTGCCGCTGTACGAAGGGCGCAAGGTCGTCAACCCGTCGGTCTCGGCCGCGGACCAGGCGCAGCTCACCACCCGGTACACGGAACATGCCGTCGACTTCATCACACGCAGGTCCGAAGGCCCGTTCTTCCTCTACCTGGCCCACTCCATGCCGCACGTGCCGCTCTTCGTCTCGGACAAGTTCAAGGGCAAAAGCGAGCAGGGACTGTACGGCGACGTGATGATGGAGATCGACTGGAGCGTGGGCCAAGTGCTCAAGGCGCTGGAAAAGAGCGGCGCGGCCTCCAATACGATCGTCGTGCTCACTTCGGACAACGGGCCGTGGATCAACTACGGCGACCACGCCGGCTCGACGGGCGGTCTTCGCGAAGGCAAGGGAACCACCTTCGAAGGCGGGCAGCGCGTGCCGTGCATCGTGTGGTGGCCGGGGACGACGCCCGCCGGAACGATCTGCAACCAGCTGGCCTCGTCCATCGACCTGCTGCCGACCTTCGCGGAGATCGCGGGCACGCCGCTCCCGGCGAAGCAAATCGACGGCGTAAGCATCCGCAGCCTGTTCGAGGGCGTGCCGGACGCCGCGCCACGCACGTCGTTCCTGTTCTACTACCGGAAAAACAGCCTGGAAGCCGTGCGCGACGGACACTACAAACTCGTGTTCGCCCATCCGGGCCGCAGTTACGAAGCATTCCCGCCCGGCAACGGCGGACGCCCGGGCAAGGTGGCCGAAGGGCACGAATTCCCGCTGGCGCTCTACGACATGCGCCGCGACCCCGGCGAACGCTACGACGTTCAGAACCAGCATCCCGAAGTGGTCGAGGAGCTGATGCGGATCGCCGATGCGGCGCGCGAGGACCTGGGCGACGACCTGCGGGGAATGCCCGGCAGGAACAGGCGTCCGGCAGGCAGGGCCGAATAAACGACGAGGGGCAGGTCCGGACGGACCTGCCCCTTGCCTTTGCGGCGCGGAAAACGGACTATTTACGCTCCTTCCCGATTTCGGCGAAAGCCGATTTCACTTCATGCTCTTTCTGCTGACGGGCTTTGGGCGTCGGAGCCTTGCCCTCTTTAACCAAACGATTGATGTTACGCTCGAAATTCTGCTCGCAAGGTTCGCAGGCGGTGTCTTTGTTCTCTTTCATGGCTTTGGAAATTTTATGGTATCGACTGCTGCTGCAAATAGCGCGCCGTTTGCCCGACCATTCATTCCGGCAAACAAAAAAACGGACAACTCCGTAGAATTGTCCGCTTTGGTAGCGGGAGGAGGACTCGAACCTCCGACCTTCGGGTTATGAGCCCGACGAGCTGCCAACTGCTCCATCCCGCGATATATCTTTAGACCGATGATCTATCGCTTTTGCGTGTGCAAAGATAAGACAAATTTTCCATTCCGGCAAATTAATTTCAGCTAAAAAACTCCTTCACACACGCTGCACACTGTTTGTCAACCGGTTAGAGGACCGAATTATTTTATGGCTGCAACCACGATCTCCGCCAGATCGCGCACCTCGCTCTTCGTGCCGCGGCCGATGGCCTTTTTGCAGAGCGGGCAGGCGGTGACGATCACCTCGGCCCCCGTGGCGTCGAGCTGCGCGGCGACCGACCGGGCGATCTGCACCTGCTGGCCGTCGGAGATGGCCGTATTGGCCACCGAGGAGCCGCAGCAGAGGGCGTTCTCGCGCGTCGAGGCGGGTTCGAGCAATTCGCCCACGGCTTCGATCACCGCACGCGGCTCGTCGTAGATGCCGCTGCCGCGCCCCAGTTCGCAGGGGTCGTGGTAGGTAAAACGCGTCGCGCCATGCTCCAGCGAAAGGCGGCCCGCACGAATCAGCCGCAGGATATATTCCGAATGGTGCAGGATCTCGATACCCGGCAGGTCGTAATCCTCGCGGAAGACCTTGAGGCAGATCGGGCACGACGTGACGAGCGTCGTGATGCCGTGCTTGCGGAACAGCTCTGCATTGTATTTCATC
>CECJ01019072.1_pt1 | contig 10870 bp, 10 predicted proteins | sample 557621 | NCBI WGS metagenome assembly CECJ01 (sample SAMEA3182052, study PRJEB8094) | gut metagenome | biome: human; feature: gut; material: Stool; isolation source: human stools | place: Canada | collected 2012-03-21
AGAAATTCACTGAAAATGCCATTGAACGTAACAAATATTCGCACTAGCGGAGCCGGGAAAACTGTGCCGATGGCAATACCCAAAATGATGGCGATAACGATGCGTGCCAACAAACCGATTTTGATCTTCTTCATCCTTGATTTTATTTGTAGACCACAAAAATAATATTTTAATCTAAAATATTGCGAACAAATGTGCATTTCAAATGTTACTAAGATAAAGAATATTCAAAATATACAAGTTATGGCAAATCAGAATAAAACAGATATCGGACTTATCGGCTTGGCTGTGATGGGCGAGAATCTTGCTTTAAACATGGAGAGTAAGGGATGGCACGTGTCGGTTTATAACCGTACTGTTCCCGGAGTAGAAGAGGGGGTGGTAGAACGCTTCCTGAATGGTCGTGCAAAAGGTAAAAACATCGAAGGATTCACAGATATAAAGGCATTTGTAGATTCGATAGCTATTCCCCGTAAGATTATGATGATGGTTCGTGCCGGAAGTCCGGTTGACGAACTGATGGATCAGCTTTTCCCGTTGCTTTCACCGGGAGATATCCTTATTGATGGCGGTAATTCTAATTACGAAGATACGAACCGCCGTGTCCAACTGGCGGAATCAAAGGGATTTCTTTTCGTCGGTAGCGGTGTGTCCGGTGGTGAAGAGGGAGCCTTGAATGGAGCTTCTATCATGCCCGGTGGTTCGGAAAAAGCATGGCCGGAAGTGAAACCGATTCTTCAAAGTATTGCGGCAAAAGCACCGGACGGCACTCCTTGTTGCCAATGGGTGGGTCCTGCCGGCTCCGGTCATTTTGTGAAGATGATTCACAACGGTATCGAATATGGTGATATGCAGCTGATTGCCGAAGCCTATTGGGTGATGAAAAAGCTGCTTGATCTGACCAATGAGGAAATGGCTGATGTCTTTGCCCGTTGGAACGAAGGCAAACTTCGCAGTTATCTGATCGAAATCACCGCCAACATTCTGCGGCATAAAGACAAATCCGGAGGTTATCTCATTGATAAAATCCTGGATGCAGCCGGACAGAAAGGAACCGGAAAATGGTCGGTTATCAATGCGATGGAACTCGGTATGCCGTTAGGGCTAATTGCCACGGCGGTATTCGAACGAAGCCTTTCTTCACAGAAAGACTTGCGTCACCTGGCTTCCAAGCAATTCCAGTGTCAACATACACAACCTATATATAATAAGGCGGAACTCGTAAAGAATATCTTTTCTGCTCTTTATGCTTCCAAACTCGTCTCTTATGCCCAGGGATTCGCCGTGTTGCAACGTGCTTCCGACGCTTTCGGCTGGCATCTCGACCTGGCTTCCATTGCGCGTATGTGGCGTGGGGGATGCATCATCCGCAGTATATTCCTGAACGATATTGCAGCTGCCTTCGAAGCCACCGACAAGCCTAAACACTTGTTGTTGGCTCCTTATTTTAAAGAAGAAATGAAGACATTGCTTCCCGGATGGAAGAGCCTGGTGGCGGAATCCATGAAAGAAGAACTTCCCGTTCCTGCTTTCTCCTCTGCCCTCAACTATTTCTATTCGCTCACTTCTGCCGATCTGCCCGCCAACCTTGTACAGGCACAACGTGATTATTTCGGTGCGCACACTTTTGAGCGTAAGGATGAGTTGCGCGGACAGTTCTTTCACGAGAACTGGACAGGCCACGGAGGAGATACGAAATCGGGCACCTATAATGTTTGAGTAAACCTATAATTCATATTTAGAAATTAATAAAGTGGATAAATTTGCAATGATAATTTTCGGTGCGTCAGGTGATTTGACCAAGCGTAAGCTGATGCCTGCCCTTTACTCCCTCTACCGTGAAAAACGGTTGACCGGAGAGTTTTCCATATTGGGTATCGGGCGTACGGTCTATTCTGACGATAACTACCGTTCCTATATATTAGAAGAACTACAACAGTTTGTCAAGTCTGAAGAACAGGACACAGCTCTTATGGCTTCATTTGTCTCCCATCTCTACTATTTACCGATGGACCCGGCAAAAGAAGAAGGTTACCCGCAACTCCGCCAACGTCTGGTTGAATTGACTAATGAGGTAGATCCGGACAATCTGCTGTTCTATCTTGCCACTCCGCCATCACTTTACGGAGTAGTGCCCCTCTATTTGAAAGCTGCCGGACTTAACACTCCCCACTCGCGCATCATCGTTGAGAAACCTTTCGGCTATGATCTCGAGTCGGCACTTGAACTGAATAAAACGTATGCCTCTGTTTTCAATGAGCATCAGATTTACCGTATCGACCATTTTCTCGGTAAGGAAACGGCCCAGAATGTACTGGCTTTCCGTTTTGCCAACGGTATCTTCGAACCTCTCTGGAATCGTAACTATATTGACTACGTAGAAATTACAGCCGTAGAAAATCTGGGTATCGAGCAACGAGGCGGGTTCTATGAAACGGCAGGTGCGCTGCGGGATATGGTGCAGAATCATCTGATACAGCTCGTGGCCCTTACGGCTATGGAACCGCCTGCTGTTTTCAATGCAGACAATTTCCGTAATGAAGTGGTGAAGGTCTACGAATCTCTTACTCCATTGAATGATATCGATTTGAATGAACATATTGTTCGCGGACAATATACAGCCTCCGGTAGTAAAAAAGGATACCGTGAAGAAAAAGGAGTGGCTCCCGATTCGCGTACGGAAACTTATATTGCCATGAAACTGGGCATTAGTAACTGGCGCTGGAGTGGCGTTCCGTTCTACATTCGTACAGGTAAACAAATGCCGACGAAAGTAACGGAAATCGTTGTGCATTTCCGGGAAACACCTCACCAGATGTTTCATTGTGCTAGTGGCAACTGTCCACGGGCTAATAAATTGATCCTTCGTTTGCAACCGAATGAAGGAATTGTGCTCAAAATCGGAATGAAAGTCCCCGGTGCAGGTTTCGAAGTCCGCCAGGTGACGATGGATTTCAGTTATGCACAGTTGGGCGGTGTGCCTAGTGGTGACGCTTATGCCCGTCTGATAGATGATTGTATCCAGGGCGATCCGACTTTATTTACTCGAAGTGATGCAGTAGAAGCCTCATGGAAATTCTTCGATCCGGTGCTCCGCTATTGGAAAGATAACCCCGATGCGCCTCTTTACGGTTATCCCGCAGGTACGTGGGGACCTTTGGAAAGTGAAGCAATGATGCACGAACATGGGGCTGACTGGACGAATCCTTGTAAGAATTTGACAAATACAGATCAATATTGTGAATTATGAAACTATCAGTTTTTCCCTCATCAATTGAAACTTCACGAGCATTGATACTCCGCCTGGTGGAAATCATGAATGAAGAGCCGGACAGAGTGTTCAATATCGCAGTTAGTGGTGGTAATACCCCTGCTCTGATGTTCGATTTATGGGCGAATGAATATATGGAAATTACCCCTTGGGACCGTATGCGGATTTATTGGGTGGATGAACGTTGTGTGCCTCCCGATGATTCGGACAGTAATTACGGAATGATGCGCAACCTTCTTTTGGGTATCACTCCTATTCTCTATGAGAATGTATTCCGTATCCGTGGAGAGGCAAAGCCTGCGAAAGAGGCGGTTCGTTATTCGGAGTTAGTCCGGCAGCAAGTGCCGTTTAAGCGTGGTTGGCCCGAATTCGATATTATACTGTTGGGAGCCGGAGATGACGGACACACTTCTTCGATCTTTCCCGGGCAAGAAGATTTGCTGACTTCAAACTCTATTTATGTGGTCAGTGCACATCCCCGTAACGGGCAGAAGCGTATCGCAATGACGGGATACCCCATTCAGAATGCCCGCTATGTCATTTTCCTGATTACCGGAAAAAATAAAGCCGATGTAGTAGAAGAAATCTGTAATTCGGGAGACACTGGTCCCGCAGCCTATGTGGCTCATCATGCGCAAAATGTAGAACTGTTTATGGATAAAGGGGCTGCCGCATATATTGAAGATCCTAATAAAAAGATGAGTTAGAACAGAACTATTTCATTGACGAAACTAATAGAAAAAAAAGAAAAATATGAATCCTTATCAACATTCATTTGGTGGTAATATCCCACAAGACGTAGCGGGGAAACAAGGCGAAAATGTTATTTTTATTGTTTATACTTTAAAAGATTCGCCTGAAACTCTTGACAAAGTAAAAGATGTGTGTGCCAATTTCTCGGCCCTGATTCGCAGTATGCGTAACCGTTTTCCTGATATGATGTTCAGTTGTACCATGGGATTTGGAGCCGATGCCTGGAACCGTCTTTTCCCGGAACAGGGAAAACCCAAAGAACTGAAAACTTTCGAAGAGATAAAAGGCGAGAAGCATACGGCAGTTTCTACTCCGGGCGACTTATTGTTTCATATCCGTGCAAAACAGATGGGATTATGTTTTGAGTTTGCATCTATCATCGATGAGAAACTTCAAGGCGTGGTTGAACCTGTCGACGAAACTCACGGTTTCAGATATATGGATGGCAAAGCCATTATCGGCTTTGTGGATGGAACGGAGAATCCGGCGGTTGATGAAAATCCCTATCATTTTGCAGTTGTAGGAGAGGAAGATGCTGATTTTGCAGGAGGCAGCTATGTCTTTGTGCAGAAGTATATTCACGATATGGTTGCGTGGAACTCCTTACCTGTGGAAGAACAGGAGAAAGTGATCGGGCGTCGTAAGTTTAACGATGTCGAACTGTCTGACGAGGAGAAACCTCAAAATGCGCATAATGCCGTCACTAATATTGGAGATGACCTGAAAATAGTGCGTGCCAATATGCCGTTCGCCAATACGTCTAAGGGAGAATATGGTACTTACTTCATCGGCTATGCAAGTACGTTCACTACTACCCGGCAGATGTTGGAAAGTATGTTTATTGGCAATCCGGTAGGCAATACCGACCGTTTACTGGACTTTAGTACAGCAGTTACGGGAACACTTTTCTTTGCTCCCTCCTACGATTTGCTAAGTGAACTGGGCGAATAAAAAATAAAAGACTGGGGGGAGTATTACACTTTAGTAATCTCCTCCACTACATATTGGTCTTTTACTTTCTTGCAGGTACATACGAAGAATTCCGGATGTTTCAGAGCTCCTTGTAAAGTATCAGGAAGAATCATTTCTTTAGTACGACGGTCCATTGCAACCGTTGCATACAGGATACCTTCACTCTTGCATTTCTCTATTAATGCACTTTTTAGTTCTTCTACGCTATATTCCATTTGTGTGATCCTTTGTCGCTGCAAAGTTATGGAAAATATGTATATTTTGTGCAATTATATTCCTGTAATAAATAAAAAAATAGCTCCCTAGTTCGTCCGCCGACGAGGGAGCTATTAACACAAAAACTAAACTAGACTTAACTAAACTATTCTATTCTTGGAATTTCACAATCCCTTTCTGTTCGTTGCAAAGGTAGATATAAAACGGGTTTTGACAAACTATAATCGACAAAATTCACTTTTTTACCGATAAATTCATGAATAATTAGCTCCTTTCGTCAAGAAAAGTCTGAAAAACTTGCTTGTAACTATCGCTGATAGGAATATATGTCTTGTCAAAAACAATACGCCCGCGATCGATCACACGTATCTTATCTTTTTGTACGATGAATGAGCGGTGCACGCGTATGAAACGGCTGGAAGGTAAAAGTTCCTCCATTGCTTTCATACTCATCAGTGATAGAATAGGTTTGGAAGCATCTTCCGTATATATTTTAATATAATCTTTCAGTCCTTCGATATACATGATTTTCTTCAAGTCCACTTGCACCAGTTTGTAGTCACTTTTCACAAAAATACTGTCTATCTCTTCCGGTTTCTGCACAAGTTCGAACCATTGAAGGGCTTTGTTGGCAGCTTGCAGGAAATCGACGTAGGAGATTGGTTTCAGCAGGTAATCGAGTGCATTGACACGATAACCGTCGATGGCATACTGTCCGAAAGCGGTAGTAAACACAATGCGGGTGTGCGGATCTACCATCTTCGAAAACTCCAAACCATTAAGCTCCGGCATCTGGATGTCCAGAAACAGGAGATCGACCTCTTCGCCAGGCAATTCTTTCATTGCCTGAACCGCACTGGAATACTTTCCTACGAGTTGCAGGAACGGGGTTTTATTCACGTAACTCTCTAACAAGCTAAGAGCTAACGGCTCATCGTCAACAATTGCACAACGTAACATCATACTATTTTATATCTAAAGTTTTTATATTCAATGTTTTGAAATCTACTCTCTGATCTTGATACTTAATTTCGATTCATATACTTTTTCATCTTTTGAGATACCTTTCGACCAGGTATAAGCCCCGGGATAAAGAATCTCCAACCGGCGGCTGACTTGCTCCAGTCCCACACCCGAGCCACTTTTATCCTCCACTGTCTTTGGATGATTACTGTTGCGAATTTCGCAAATCACCTCCTTATCATTCTCCGAAAGATGAATACTGATGAAGCTCGATTCAGTAGGGGAGATGCCATGCTTGAAAGCATTCTCTATCAATGAGATAAAGATAAGCGGAGCAATAAGCATCTGACTGTCGGGCTGAATATCAAATTTAGTAATCATCTGTACATTGGCCGACAGGCGGATGCGCATCAGTTCAATGTAATTTCGGATAAAATCAACCTCTTTACAGAGAGGAACGTACGTTTGTTGGTTATCATATAACACATAACGAAGCAGTTTGCTCAACTCCTGAACTGCTTGTTGCGCTTTGTCCGAATCAAATGCAATCAGTGCATAGATATTATTCAGGGTATTCAGCAGAAAGTGAGGGTTCAGTTGGTTTCGCAGATTTTTCAGTTCCGCTTCCGCACGGTTTCGTTCCGCCTCTTTGCGGGCAGCTTCATTTTGCGTCCATCGCGCGCTCATACGGATAGCGGCACTTAGGCCGATAGTAAATACGAGGCTCAACATATCTCTAAGGAAGAATAGCCATCCCGGAGGCATACCCGGTCTTTTGGCTTTGGGTGCAAATGACGGATCGAATGTCAGGCTTTGCCAGAGATGTAACAAAATGCCGATGACACATAAAAAGATAATGTTGTAGACGATATATCTTTTGGCCTGACTCTGAAACAGATAACGGGGGACAAGAATGAAATAATTCACGTAGAACGCAATCATAAAAGAGAGTGGTACAGCAAGATGGCGTATATAGGCCATCCAGTTAATGTTCCCGTTTCCACGTTCAACGAAGAAGAACGGGAAACCGAACATAATCCCCCAGCTGATAATGTGTATCAGTATCTCCAGGGGACGACGTGCGGATGTAAAGGTTTGTTTCATAAAGACAAAGATAATTTTTTTAATTGACAACCGACGGTTGTCAATCAATTATTCGTATCTGATGGCTTCTATCGGGTCTAAATCAGCTGCTTTCTTAGCCGGATACCATCCGAAGAAGACGCCCGTAACGGTACATACTGCGAAGGAAAGGAATACACTCCACGGCTGGATATAGATAGGCCAATGCGCTACGCTCTTGACAATCCAGCTAGCCCCGCAACCGATAATCACTCCGATGATACCTCCCGTAATACTAATCATGATGGCCTCGATAAGGAATTGGCTTAGAATATCGACTCCACGTGCACCGACAGACATACGCAGACCGATTTCACGGGTACGTTCCGTAACGGATACATACATGATATTCATAATTCCGATACCACCTACTACCAATGAAATACCTGCGATACAAGCCAGCAGGGTTGTCATCAAATCGGTGGTTGAGTTGAGCATTGTACTCAATTCCTGTTGGGTACGGATGGTGAAATCATCGTCATCCGAAGCTTTCAGCTTATGGTTGCGACGGAGGATCGTACTGATTTCGTCAGTAGCATAATCCGTCATATCTTCGGTAAGGGCAGAGGCAAACACTCCCTGCAAATACGTAACGGCAAGCAGACGTTTCATCACTGTGGTGTATGGTGCAAGCACTACTGCATCCTGGTCTTGTCCCATGGAGTTGTAGCCTTTGGCTTTAAGCACACCTACCACACGAAGCGGTATTTTACTGAAACGAATAATCTTACCTACCGGATCACTTCCGTCCGGAAAAAGATTGTCTACTATAGTCTTTCCAATCACACATACTTTGGCCGAACTCTGTATGTCGGCTTCAGTGAACATCTCTCCGTTTTCAACAGTCAGCTGGCGGATGTCGAGGTATTCTGTTCCGACACCGTTCACGGAAGCTGGGTAGTTGTTGTTTCCGGCAATGAGTTGCCCCGATGATGAAACATTGGGACTGATGGCGGACAGGAAACTTGTCTCATCACGCAAGGCTTCGTAGTCGGCAAGCTTCAAGGTTTGCATAGCAGACGGGTCTTGGCGGACACCTCCACGCATATCGGCTCCCGGATGAATCATAATCATGTTCGATCCCATTTCGGAAATCTGCTGCTGGATGCTTTTCTTCGAACCTTGTCCGATAGCCAGCATCGTGATGACAGAAGCAACACCGATAATGATACCGAGCATGGTGAGAAAAGCACGCAGCTTATTGTTCGCCAATGCCCGGAGAGCTATCTTAAATAAATTAGTTCCATTCATAATGAATAATTTGCTAATTTGTCTATATACTAATGGGGCAATTTCCTGAAGGTATAGTCACCCAACCTGTTTATTGTACAGCAATCGGCACATTAGTATATCGGCACATTGAATAATTATTAATCCTCGTCGTTTTTCGGCAATGCGGCCAGCGCTTCGGCAGCAGACAGAATTTTCGGATTGGTTGTATCTTCTATAACCTGACCGTCACGCAGATGGATATTCCGGCTGCTATATTGCGAAAGTTCGGGATTATGTGTTACAAAGATAATCGTACGTCCCTCTGCATGAAGCTTTTGAAACAGTACAAGTATCTCGAAAGAGGTACGGCTATCGAGGTTTCCGGTCGCTTCGTCGGCAAGAATCACTGCCGGATTGTTGACCAATGCGCGTGCGATGGCAACGCGCTGCATCTGTCCACCGGACATCTGGTTGGATTTATGTTCCAGACGGTCCCCCAATCCTACAGCCTGTAGGGATTCGATGGCGCGGCGACGGCGTTCGGAAGCGCTCACGGCAGAGTTGTACATAAGCGGTAGTTCCACATTTTCTACAGCCGTCGTTTTAGGTAACAAGTTGTAGCTTTGGAACACGAAGCCAATCTTCCGGTTTCTTAGTACTGCACGTTGAGGCTTGCTCATCGTACGTACGGGAATATCGTCGAGCAGATATTCTCCACTGGTCGGGGTGTCCAGGCAGCCTAATATATTAAGCAGCGTGGATTTTCCCGAACCGGAAGTCCCCATGATGGTAACAAACTCTCCTTCATTGATATTGAACGAAACGCCCCGCAATGCGTGGACGGTTTCGTCGCCTACCTGAAAGTTACGTTTGATATTTTGTATTTCAATTACTTTTTTCATCGTAAATAATGTGTTAATGTGCCAATAACGGATTGGCACATTGAATAATTATTTTTTCTTCTTACTTCCCGGAGGGCCAGGCATGAACGGACTTCTTTCTCCGCCACTTTCCTGATTTCCTTCAGCAGCCACATTTTCACCGGGCATTGCTCCTATGGTAGCTTCGGTCACTACTTTTGTTCCTTCGGAAATGCCACTGATAATTTCTGTAGATATACCGTTGCTGATTCCTACTTCTACCGGATGAGCGGTGAATGTGGTTCCTTCACGAGTCCAGAGTTTATGTTCGCCTTCGCAATCTTTTACGATGTCATTATTACCGATTAACGGTTTTTCAGGTGTGAATCGCAGTGCTTTGTTCGGGACAGACAACACATCCTTTTTATCAAGAATATAGATCGTGACATTAGCTGTCAAACGAGGTTTCAGTTTCAAATCAGGGTTGGGAGCAGAGATTACAACTTCATAAGTAACTACTGTAGTGGTGGTGCTTGTACTGCTCGTACTGCTCGTACTGCTTGCATCTCCCAGACGAATTTGTGTAACTACGCCTTCGAATACATCATTCGGATAAGCATCTACCGTGAAGCTGGCACGCTGGCCTTCTACTACACCGCCTATATCAGCTTCATCCACATCGGCTACTACCTGCATCTGTGTCAGGTCGGCAGCAATGGTGAACAGTGTCGGAGTTTCGAATCCGGAAGCAACGGTTTGTCCTGCTTCCACATCACGGCTGATGACTACTCCGTCAATCGGTGAGGTGATAGTAGCATAAGCCAAGTTACGTTCTGCTTTTGCGAGCGATGCCTTACTGCTATCATAGCTACTTTTCGCTTTCTGATAGTTGTAGAGGGCCTGTTCGAAATCCGTATCACTAATCAGTGACTTTTCGTGTAAGCCTTTGCTACGTTCATAATTCTTCTTCTGATATTCATATTCGGCTTTTGCACCATCGTACGTTGCCTGTTGTGATGCCAATTCACTTTGCAATGTGGCACGGTCCATTTCGGCAATCAACTGTCCTTTGGTTACTACCGAGTTGTAATCTACGTAAATCTTGTCGATGATACCGGAAACCTGCGTACCGACTTCTACTTCCGTCACCGGTTCGATGGTTCCGGTAGCAGTGACCGAATTTGAAATATCGCCTTTGCTCACGTTGGCAGTGGCGTAGGTGACTTTGTGTTTGGCCGGTGAACCTGCAAAGAACCAGATTCCTGCACCTGCTACCACAACGACTGCCACAGCGATTAAGATAATCTTTTTCGTTTTCATTCGTTTATTATGCTTTTATTTATAATGCTAATTGATCTCCCTGATAGAACTTCAGCAACTGCATATTCAGTATAGCCATATATTTGGCTTGAAGCTGTTCCTGCTGTGCTTGTAGCAAGTTGTTCTTTTCAGTAAGAAGTTCTATGGTATTCTTCATTCCCAGATTAAACTGTTCGCTAAT
>CECJ01026466.1_pt1 | contig 10766 bp, 10 predicted proteins | sample 557621 | NCBI WGS metagenome assembly CECJ01 (sample SAMEA3182052, study PRJEB8094) | gut metagenome | biome: human; feature: gut; material: Stool; isolation source: human stools | place: Canada | collected 2012-03-21
ATCTTTGGAGGCTCAAAGAATTTGTCCAGCTCTGCCCGCAGGATCTTGGTATATTTACCGACCTTAATACGGGGAATATTATGGTATTTCACATAATGGTAGAGTTGGTCTCGTGTCAGATTGAATCGCTCCATCGCTTCGGCAATGGTATAGTATTTGGGTTCTTCGGGAGCTATGAGACCTTTGGTAATATCCACATGCTTCTTGGAGTAGTACACCATGATGCCGACCTTCTTCTTGGGAATGGCATTCTTTGATACAAAAGAATAGATGGCCGTCAGCGTCATGCCGAACTTCTCCTGCATGTCTTGCGTGCTGTACCATTCCTTGATTTCAGGATCAGGAGCTTTTTTTGCAAAGTAGTCATCAATATGCTTTTTGCTCCAATAGGTTTTCCCACGGTGAAAGGTTCGTGGGATATTATGTTCCTTAGCGATATGGAATATCCAGGAATCCTTTACGCCATACTTTTCCTTAACTTCAGCTGTGGTGTAGAAATCTGATATTGGAGTTTTCTCTTTGGGCTTATTCTCATTATTGGAAGCAATAATGTAGTCGAACATCTTATCAATATCCGAACGCCGTACAAGAGTTTTCCCATCAAATCTAACCGCTTTAATTTTCGCGTTTTTGATATACCGATAAATTGAGGTACGGCCTACACCTAAAAATGCGGCAACTTCAGTAGGGGTTAAGAACTCTTTTTCAGAATTAGGTTTTAATTCTGCATCGTGTTTCAAGTGGAATTCTTGAATTCGTTTTTTTCTAACTCGATCTTTGTATGCGAGGTTTGCGCACCTGTGTGAACAGTATGCGGTAGTGATCTTGTGGGCGGTAAAAATGGTGCCACACCACTCGCATTTCTTTTGAATTTCAATGTTACTAGCCATTTTAATTATCTCTTTAGTTCGCCAAATCTGTTTCATTGCGTACCACAGCGTTCCAAGGCGTTCCAGGTTGTTCACCATCTGGCAGACAGTAAACCCGACTTTGGGCTTGTGAGGTACACAGGAGGTACAAAAAATGGCGTAAAAAGGCTTAGCAACGATTATCAACGATACTTGAGCAACAAAAAAGGCGCCCGTAAAGAGCGCCATATTAATCGATTATAATCAATTTAACTATCTGATAATCAAGTATTTACTTACCGATGCAAAATCTATTACTTCTTTCTAAAATAGGTTGTAACTCGCTATGATATATTGGCTTATTTGTAACCAATAAACGCCACTTCGGAGGCCGGGTAACAGACGGGTAACAGAATCGAATGAAAAACCCTCTCAACGCCCGATCTATCGGTCTGTCGAGAGGGGTATTCAACGCAACTGATACGGGGCTATCAGTACCGCAAAGATAATGAATTATTTGGATTTCTATTGCTTGGTGTAGATTATCGCATTCTCGGCCTCGGTCAAGCCATAATCCCACATTTTGAAAGAGGAGGCGTCGATGACCTTGATGTTGCGCTGATCTTCGCTGTTTACTACTTCGCCGTCCGTTCCGTATTCAAAGAATGAGATCGTCGGGATTGCTCCCTCATATTTTACGTCGATTGAGTAATAGCAGGTCGATGAGCCGCTGATCTCTTCAAATCGGGTGTCGGTTATGACGGCGGTTCCGTATGCTGTAAAATCCGGGAAAAGGATTACCGTCGGCTTGATCTCTTCCGGCTCGGAATAGGGCTGAAAGACGATGGTTTCCGTATAGGAACCGGCGGATGATAACTTATCCTCATGGAACCCGATATATCTGCCGTTCAAAGTCTGCCAAATCTGTTTGACGGTTTCGTCCATCTCCGGCTTTGGGGTATCGTCTTTGGAGCAAGCTGCGATGCAAAGGGATAGGAATAGAATAGATAAGAGTTTTTTCATAATATGATGGTTTTATGCTTTCAGAAAATAAACGGGAATAATCGGGAGCAGGGCTTTGTCCTCCTCGCTCATGCGGTCGTAATAGCGAATCCATAGGTCGATGAACTCGTCGATGTCGATCAGACGCAGGCAACGATGCCCGTTGCGGGCTTCTTTCTTGGATTCGCTGGTGAATGTCCCCGATGTAACCAGCAGGCCGACCTCGCCCTCTTTCACGAGAACCCCCAGCAGACTGCGGACGACATCGACGGAGATTGCAGAGGTCGGATAATGCTTGACCTGTACTTTCAACTGCGGGGCGGTCGTGCCGAGCGGGTCTCGGTAGGCGATAATATCAACGCCGCCATCCTTGCCTTTCGGGGCGATGAATGGCGTATAGTAGCCCATTGCCCGCAACAGGGCGGCGACCAAATCCTGAAACTCGTAAGGGTTCTTTTTGATGATATACTCCCGAATGCCTTTCGATGCCTGACCTTGCAACATATCCAAATCATCGGGCTGATCCGCATTCTCCTCGATGACCGATACCGCGTGCTCTTTCTGTATCTTGGAAAACTTGCCGTGAAAATCGGCGAAGAACTCTCCGGCTCCGGCGGCAAGGGCTTTCGCACCCTCTTCCGTCAGATGCCAAATCCCGCTCTTTTTGACGAGATACCCGACCTTGCCTACCTCTATCGAATAGAAGTTGAGATACGCTTTCCAGCGGATGACGCCGCTCTTGGTTTCCTCTTTCTCATAATCGGTCAGCGGGAACGATGATGCGAGGGTTTCGTATATATCCGAAATCCTCATTTCGCCGCCGTTGGCCTCGATTGCTTTCATGGCGGCAAATATGATCTCCGCCTGCCTTGTTGGTTTCTTTTCGCTCATGCTATCCGTAAATCAAACATTCGCTGCTGTTTCCGGATATGCACACAAAAAGCGTGGGCGTTCCTGTCGGTTTAGAGGTATCGCCAAACACCTACGGACTAACAAGGAAATGCCCACGCATAACGCAGGCATTTACCATTGTTTTTTAAGTCCGTTGTGAAATTGGCGATTTCCTAAACCTTAAAAACAATAGCAAACGCTATAATATCAAAACTTTTTCAAAGGTACAAAAAGTTTCTGAAATTTGGAGCTATTATTATAATCGGCTGTATTGTTCGCCTTTGCGCCCTCAAATAAACCTCCGAATCAAGGGAAAAATCTTTTTACGGAGCAGTACGAGAATGATGATAATTGCCACCCAAAAACCGCGTATTTGCGTCTGTTGCCACCATGTCAATTTGCGCTCTACCTCGACGATCTTTTCAACCTCGACCTCCCGATCCCGATAAACGATGCTGTCCCGATATTCTATCGGCCGCTGCGTCGGTATTTCCCGATCGTCCGTCTTGTTTTCGAGCGAGTGGGATAGCGACCCGTCGGGGTTGATCCTTGCGTCCGATACCGCTGCCGAGGTTTCGAGGTGGCTCGAATCTTGGCGGACGGTCTGCTCGATTCGCTCGGCCGGCAGTTGCACCCGTACCGTGTCGGGAATCCATATTGTGCGATGCCTGATCTCGACATGCAGGCTGTCCCGCATTCCGGTCGAGGTCGTCAGATGTTTGCACGGGCAGCAGGCCGACAGCAAACCGATGATAAGGCACAAAATCAGCGTTCTCATACGATTTCGATTTGGATTGGTTCGCCCCGGTCGGAGGCCGTTTTGAGCATGTCATAGACCCGTCGGAATGTCGCCGTCGAGTTCAGCACCTTGCCGACCTCCTTGTTTTCGCCGACCAATATGCACCCCGCGCTATCCTCGGCGGTATTGCCGATATGGATCAGGATGCCGTCGAACTCCGGCACATTGAGCAGCCGAGGCAGGTAGCCGTCGCAGAATTTGTACTGCGCTCGATCCTTATACTTCGGAGATTGGATTTTCAGCGTGATGTCGTATGTCCCATAGGGGATAGCGGTTTCGGCATACACTTTCTTTTCGCCATTGTCGAACTGTCCGTTTTTGTTCAGGTCTCGCACGGCATCTTCGATGGTGTCGCAGACCTTTTGCCCGTCGATGTAGAGCCAGCCGATGGTATAGGTCGGCTTCAATGCGATGCGTTTCAAAAGTAGTTTCATAGCCACGCGAAAATTTGAATGATGAAACCTCCGGCCATTGTATAGGCCAAGTCAAGCCAATCCCATCCTTTGTAGCGGTATTGGTCGAAAGCCTCTTTTGCCACCCCTGCGATGGCGGCGAATAAGACGCATATTCCAGCCGTATAGGGAATGACAAGGGCGAAAAAGGCCGCGATTACCGCACCCGCAATGAGGTGCAGGAGTTTGTCGGATGGAATACTCCCCAGCCATTTCAAGATGGCGGTCAGAATCTTTTTGATAGTTTCCATGATGTTGTGATGTTAGTTGGATAATAGGGTTGCTACCTGAATACCGCACTTGCGAATAGCCTTGCCGACAGCGGAGGCGTCCATCTGTTTTTGTCCGCAAAATGATATGCCGATTGCTCCGAGCGGCTTTTCTCCTGCATATAGGGCGAGAATGGCGACCTCGTTCACGTTATTCGACTTGAACTTAAAATACATTCGTTCGTCGATCTCCTTGATCGTTTCGATAGCTCCCCAATAAAATCCGTCGTCAAAGACTTTCCCGATAAAAGGGTATTTCGATAGCTGAAAATCGGTATATTCGTCATCGACGTTATTAATGCTGTCGGCGACCTCTTCGATTCGCATATCGCCGTATAGGAACGGTAATCCTGATGATATGTTTTTGCTCCCATTATGCAGCTCTATGAGCCATGTACGGTCGGCATCGAGCGCATATAAGAGTTTGCGCAGCATCAGACGAATATCCGCATCTACCTGAATGCGCTTGGATACCGATTCATCATGTTGCTCTGCTTGGATTGATTCGACTTTATCCAGCACATAGCACGGATTGGTGATAGTGAGGATTACAAATCCCGTGAGGAGTAAAAGCAGGAGCACCCGCAGAAAACGGAAAAATCCGTACTTCTCCTCCATTTTGAGTAGCTTTTCAAGCCACCCGATTCCTTTTTCAATCTTCTGTTCCATAGTGGATTTAATTTTCAACAAAGGTAATAAATGGTATCTAATAGGTACTATTTTGAATGGGAAAATTATTATTTGGTAATTTGGGATTTCGGCATCATATTACTTGTTACCATCCAATTTCCATTGACACATATGAATTGTATAAACCCTCCCTGCGCACAATAGATTTCTTTGATGGCATCAAAACCCATTACAGAATTAAGTGAATCGGGATGATATATATTGCCTTTCCCTGATAAATCGGTTTCTCCTTTAATCCATAGAGTTGGCGAAGAACGAGTTTTGATTGGATTGTCAAATACGTTCAGTACGACACCATCTAATGCTCGGTTATAGGGAAGCGTTAAAACAATCGAATACCCACGTCCTGATGAGGATCGTATATTGAAATGGTCGCTTACAACAAAGACTGCCCGATATTCACTATCATATCCTGTAAATTCAGCGGCAACATCAATATCTTGAAATGGTACTTGTAAAAATCCTGAAAAAACACCTTTTGATGCGTATAAAGAGCCATCTTGTAATACGCGATACGGTGCTTTTTCTTTATCTGTTTTTGGTGATCCGGCCCAAAATCGGACGCTTGCTTCGTCAGTACCTTCTCCGGTTGCTCCTGCCTTAATGGTGGAATCATCGCCTGCGAGCTGAATTGTTCCGGATGTAACGATTCCTCCGTCGATAGCGGTTTTTGTATTGTCGTATTCCACGGCATCAACCCAATCTGCGGCAACATAATTCCCGGATTCCCGAGAGACCTTGCTTTTGAGGATTACCTTGCCATTGACCCATAAATCTCCCTTTTTGTAAGGAGGGACAGGTTGCTCCGTGAAAACATCGTTGCCGTCGCCTATCAACTTTTCAAGGTCGGCAACGTCTTTCATGGAGCCATCGGTTGAAGCAAATTTAATATTGCCCCCGATTTCTCCAAGTAAGAGGTCGAAATATGTCTTGCCGTCGGATGATACAATTTTATCGGTCGTGATGCGGCCGGGCAGAATCTCCGAAAACCCATAGAGCGAAACATAGCTCCGTTCGCCGTCATATTCGCTATTCAGAATGCCGATAAGGAGATGATAGTACCCTGCGACATCATTCATCTTGATTGCCCGGTCAGAGAGCAGGAAATCGCTTTTTGCGGTGGTGTCCGTGCGGCTGACCTTGGCATATAGATAATACTTCTTTTCGCCATTGTCGAGGTATGGTGAAAGGTATTCGCTCATCTCCCAAACCTTGTACTCCGAATCGGCATGAGAGGATGAAATCGTTCCGATGCCGAGCGTCATGTGCTGGATGAATCCGTGCGGGATACGCAACTGCTTTGCCGCATTGTCGTAGGTGATGCCGTCGTTTACCGCCGTGAGGTCGGTCTTGCTGGCGACGAACCGGAATTGCAGGCTCTCATCCCCGACGAGCATCATCATCGTCTGCACGGTCAGCGGATTGATGGAGTTCGTGAAGTTGTCGAGCATCGAATCCTCCAACATCGCCATTGTTTCCCTGACATCGCGGAACCGACGCTTGGTATAGCTTACGGCGTTGCGGATGCTGTTATCTGTCGCCACCTCATTTTGCCCGATCTCCCGAAGCTGTGAAGATACGCTCTTGCCCGAAACCGAGTTTGAGATTTCGAGAACAGGGGCATACGGTGAGGTGAGGTATTCCTTGATACCCGTGATGCGGATTGCTATGCCATCGGGAACGAACTGCTCATCGGTGAACAGAACATATCCCCCGACTTTCAGACGCCCGCCCACGCGGAGCCAATTCTTTTTCGCCCATAGTCCTTGCAGAGTGCCGGTAAAGGTGAATTTCGGGTCTTCGTTCTCATAGAGCTTACGGGCCGCTTCTCTGAACATATCCCATGATGCCCCCGTCTTATCCGTATTGTTGCAGATATAGGCGTCCGGCAGCATGATCCCGAAAATGGCGTAGGTGTCGCCGACGGCGGGCTTGAATGTTTCGTTCGGCATCGTAACCCCGTCGATCTCCTGCGGCACGAGTTCAAAGCGGCGTTCCGAGTGGTTGTATTTGAACTCGAACTGTTTGTCGTCGCCCGCGAGCATCCCCTTTTGGAAGATGATCGTCGCCGTCTCTCCCTCGATGACATAATCATTGAAATTCAGCTCTGCGGGGATGGAGTTGTCGATGATGTCGTAGAAATTCTTTCCGGCGTCGATACACTCGACCGCCGATACCGTTCCCTCGCGGGACGGGTATATCTCGGAGCAATCGAGGCTGTCCTCCTTGACGGCATCGGAAACCTTGTCGATGCGTTCGATGGAATACCCCTCCGCGTCGGATTGATAGGTGCGGCCCTCGTAAACGAGCATCTGCGACTTCGGCAACAGCAATTCCGCCGAGCCGTATTTCGAGCGGTCGATATTGCGGTCGCCGCCCTGAACATAGAGCCGCTTGATCGGCAGCTCATCGCTCTGCGTGGTGCGTCCGACACCCGGCTCGAAGCCGTTGCCCTTGCCGTATGCGAGCGGCAGGGGATCATCCTTGAAATACTCGACTTTGTGCAGCGAGATCGTATAGTCGTTGATTTCCCACTCGGTCTCGAATTTGTTTGCGACATCCTGCAATGCAGCATCGACGTAGGTGTGGTTGAACTCGACCGTCTGCTCCGCCGCATCGAGGCATTCGCCGACTTTCCAAACTCCGGCCCCGTCGCGCTGGTTGAGATTCCAGACGATAGCTTCGACGAGTTCGTGAGGCTTGGCGCACATCGACCATTTGAGGCGTTTATCGACGGGATTACGCATCTTATACAGGCTCATATTATCCTCCAATGTTCCGAGGGAGAGCGTGTATTCGATATTGCGGGTTCCGTTCTTCTTGATGTTCTCCGGCGATCCGAGTTTGTATTTCACGCCTTGATACTCGCACCATGCCCCGACCGGAATTTCGATAAATTCCGATAGGGAGAATTTCAGGACGAGTTGCGGCTTGGACATGAGGGAGCGATAGCGGTAGCTGCTATCGCTCTCCTGTACGTCCAATGTCGTGTTGTTGAAATGCAGGGTCAGCATGATCTGATTTTATTCGATGTTCAGCTCGGCGCAGTCTGCGTCGATTTGGGCTTTCAACGTGGCTCTCGCTGCGAGAAAGTCCTTGTATGAGGCGATCTTCGCCTTTGCCTCGTCGCTCGACTTGGAGCCGCCATATACGCCGAGATTGGCGGCGTTGTACTCATTGATGAGCTTCTGCTCGTAGTTGGCATCCCACATTGCACGGATGGCGGCCTCTGTGATCTTGTTGCTCGATACGGAAGCCCATACGATTACCTCATAGCAGGAATACTGCGTGCGCGAATTTTCGGCGGCGGGCTGATCTTCGCCCTCTGCCATGATCTGCTGCGGTGCGGCCTCTTCCTGAATATCCCAACGGTAGATGTAGCTTCCGTTGCCTACGGCCTCGAATTTAGACGGCCTTGCATCGTAATACGAACGTGTCATAGAATTGCGATTTAATGATGGTTTTTAACAAATGTTTTGAATTGGAGACTTTCGCCCATCCGTACCAACTGCATAGCTTCTGTTTGTAGTCTCTCGCGCTGATATTGAGTTTCTTATTCAGACGCGCGGCCATGCGGCAGAAATTCTGCTTGATGGATTTGCGCATGAGCGTTTGGTTGTGGTAGAATACGAACCCGACGAAATCGAGGCCGCGCCCGTGCTTGTCCGCCCGGTTCTCGGCAATCGGAAATATCTGCTCATTGCCTTTCAACGTCAATTTCAAGGCTGCGAGATACTTCTTGATGTCGGCCAGCAGGATGTGCAGCTCCTCTTTCGTGGAGGCGAGAAATACCATGTCGTCGGCATATCGGAAATAGTATCGCACCCGCTTCTCCTCCTTGATCCAATGATCGAAGTAGGCGAGCATCAGGTTTGCGAAGTATTGGCTCAAATAGTTGCCGATAGGCACGCCGTCGGTGCTGTCGATGATCGTATCGAGCAGGGCGAGCGTATCCTTGCATTTGATTTTGCGGCGGATGATGGTTTTCAATACGTCGTGGTCTATCGACGGGTAGAACTTCCGGATGTCGATTTTGAGGCAATATCGGGCGTTTTCCCGGTCTTTGATGGCCCGCTTGACATTCCGCATCGCTCCGTGAATCCCGCGGCCCTTGATGCAGCTATATGTGTCTTTTGTGAAGACCGAAACCCATATCGGTTCGAGGATATTCATGATTGCATGGTGCAGAATGCGGTCGGGGTAATACGGCAATCGAAATATGATCCTCTCTTTCGGCTCATAGATCGTGAACGTGCTGTATTCGGAGTTCTTGAATGTATGATTTTTCAGCGTTTCATGCAGGGCAAGGATATTCGCTTCACGGTTTTTGTCGTGAAGCAAGACGCCATACGAGCGGAGTTTCCCGCGCCTTGCCTTTTCATCGGCGAGGCGGAGGTTATCCAGCGATATGATCTTTTCGTATAAGTTTCCTATACGCTTCATTTCGACGCTTTGCTTTTCATATTCGGGGCGTTCGGCAGTTCGGGATGCCCGAAACCGCCTACTAACTCCTTTTTGAGGTGATATTTTTTGCCGAGAGGCAGGGTCGTTGCTCTCAAAATTTATGTTTTTACCTTTCTGAAAATCATTGGCGAGACCTGATATTCGCATTCGTATTCGAGGGCGTGTTATTCGAATTCGCATACGCAAAACCGGCATTCGAGCTGTTATTCGCATTACCGCTGAACAGGACACCGCAAGAGCAACCAACCTTTATACATTACTCCAAATAGTACCGCGTTCCCGATGCCCGCATCGTTACCCGTCGCGGGAATTTGTCCATTTCCCGAATCTTGGCGAGGACATATTTGATTTCCCGCGAATTGGTGAAGAACTTGCGTGCATCGCGGTCGTGATCGTCCCGATTCATCTTGATCTTGACGAGCGTCCGATTCTCTCCGAACTTCGTTTTCACTCCCTCGATGTAGTCGCAGACCCAAAAGGTGAGGTTTATCAACTTCTGCTGCGTCGTTTCGGGGCAGTTAAAATGCTTGTTGGTTTCGTCGGCGGGGATTTTCAGGAAATCCAGCGAACCGTCATCTTACATCGGATTATGGTTATTCTCCATTGTCGTATCGTTTAATTATTGGCCGAGCGTGTTTTCTGTGGCGTTATCCGTTATGCGGGGATAAAGCAAAGGCGAGACCCGAAATACGCCATCGCACTCGAGGGCGCGAGACTCGAAAGCGCACACGCAAAACCGGCACCCGAGCCGTTAGACGCATTACCGCCGAACAGGACACCGCGCAATGCTTCGGCCGTCGGGATGTTGGTATAGTGGTAGTCGCAGAAATAGGTCGAAGAACCGCCTCCTACGACGGAGGGCATGATCTCTCCTCCCTCGCCGAAAATCACCTCTTTGACATATCCCTCTGCGCGGGCCTCGTTGCCTACATGGGCGTAGCCGTCGTAACCGCTATCCGAGAATTTGGCCGGATCGGTGCAGACGAATACCTTGCTCAACCCGTCGCCGCCATTCTCCTCGGTCGGGCTGATCCGGATGTTGATGCCGTCCGTCCATTGCCAAACATGACCGAAAGGATTCTCGACACCCCGATAGCGCGGAACCATGACCGTGCATCGGGTCGATCCGTCCTCATTGATGACGGGGTATGCTACCTCGCCCGTGCCGTTTCCGAGTTCGTCGGTATGGCCGCACGGCACGAACGGATAATAGCCGTTGAATCCGCTCCAATCGGACATGTTCGTTACACCTGCTCCGAGGCCGCCTTGTGCATAGCCGTTGCTGTCCTTTTCCGCATTGAACGTCGCCTGCGAGTTGAGCGTGGCATATTCGATGACGAAGAGCCAATAC
>CECJ01010308.1_pt1 | contig 10715 bp, 8 predicted proteins | sample 557621 | NCBI WGS metagenome assembly CECJ01 (sample SAMEA3182052, study PRJEB8094) | gut metagenome | biome: human; feature: gut; material: Stool; isolation source: human stools | place: Canada | collected 2012-03-21
TACGACATCGGCATCACCGACGGCATGAACGAGGCCGGGCTGGTCGCCAACCTGCTCTTCCTGCCCGAATCGGTCTACGAGCGGCCGGGCGACACGCGGCCCGTCATGGGACTGAGCATCTGGACGCAGTACGTACTCGACAATTTCGCCACGGTGGACGAGGCGGTCGCCGAACTCTCGAAGGAGAAATTCCGCATCGACGCGCCCGACCTTCCGAACGGCGTACAGTCGCGCCTGCATCTGGCCGTCTCCGATCCTTCGGGCGACAGCGCCATCTTCGAATACATCGACGGCCGGCTGGTGATTCACCACGGCCGCCAGTATCAGGTGATGACCAATTCGCCCTTCTACGACCAGCAGCTGGCGATCCTCGACTATTGGCGGCAGATCGGCGGTCTGACGATGCTTCCCGGCACCAACCGCGCTCCGGACCGCTTCGTGCGCGCGTCGTTCTACATCAACGCCGTCGTGAAGAGTCCCGATCCGAAAATCGCCGTCCCGGCCGTGATGTCGGTCATGCGCAACGTCTCGGTGCCTTACGGCATCTCGACGCCCGACAAGCCCCACATCTCCTCGACGCGCTGGCGCACGGTCTGCGACCAGAAAAACCGGGTCTACTATTTCGAGCCGACGCTGGCCATGGAGACCTTCCGGGTCGATCTGGCGAAGATCGACTTCGGCAAGGGCACGCCCGAACGGGTTCTGAAGCTGGTCGGCGGCCGGACCTACACGGGCGACGCCACGGCCGAATTCCGCAGGAGCGACAAACCCTTCGTCTTCCTGTTCGGGGTCTGACGGGCCGGAATATCCGACCGATCCGCATGTGCCGTGCAGTTCCCTGTCCGGCGCATGCGGATTTTTCGTATATTTGTCAATCCAATATACTCAACTATGATAGAAATGGATAAATATCAATACATACAATGTGCAGAGGACCTCATTACATCACGAGAACAGACGAGAGCTGGTTTCATTGAAGCTGCACGTGCTAAAAATTATAAGGCTCAACCCTATATAGAGCAGGCTAGAACCTTAAAGAGCTTATCTTCCCAAGCTGCATCTCCTTCGGATTTATTGAATATTGAAGAGATCCGCAATAGTCTATTAACCGCATCGGGACTTTCTGATAAGGCCTTTAAATATTTCACGGAAGAAGATAAAACCGAAGCTATAAGGATATTAATTTCAGAATTTCTTGCTCCGGCAGGTGAAAATTTTGTAGATGAATTGGAAAATCGTTTTTTGTTGATCAAGGGAGATTCTTTGGGCGGTTCAATGCGTAACTATGTAGGTTCTGCCGCCCAAGTGAAACTTGTTAGAAAAATATTGTCTATCCTTTCAATGCAACAAATTGCCTTTCAAATTCTTTTTAAAGATGACAAAAAGAATAATGAGTGGCAGACCTTAAGTTATGAGGATGTTTTTGAACGAGTGGATGATGTTACGGCTATTTATTGGAACATTGTGCCACAAGATAAATCTTACGATAGAGTTTTATTTTTTAATGCAACTATACCTCTTGTTAAAAATAATATAGATATCAGTCTTTATAAGGGAGATCCAGAAAAGTTTGCAGGAGGAAAGATTGTGAATGATAATAACCTTGCTATCATGTTCGGAGAATTAAAAGGGGGAATAGATCCGGCTGGGGCTGATGAACATTGGCAAACTGGAAATTCTGCGTTGGTACGTATTCGCAAAGCTTTTGAGGATTATCAAGTAAAGACATCTTTTATCGCTGCTGCTATCGAAAAGAAGATGGCGACAGAGATTTACAATCAATTATCGGAAGGAATATTATCGAATGCTGCCAACCTTACAGTAGACAAACAATTGACGTGACTGGCTGATAAAATTATAAATATGCAGGATGTATTTCACAATTTGGAAATTGTTGATGCGAAAGGATGGTATGTGACCGAGTTTTCTGCTGGCAATACAAATTCTCAGAAAGCCCGTATTGCTTTAGAAGAACGGTATTGGCCTATCACCGAAATAACCGAGCGATTCAATCGTCAAAGCGTCAGTTATCAATTAAGCAAAAGAGATTGTCTGCATAAATGGCTAAAATACAAGGAGGGGTTTTCAGCTGAATTGGTTAGAATTCTTTTGAAGGATTTTCACCTGCAAAAGGGAGACATAGTGGCCGACCCTTTTATGGGCTCAGGAACAACGGCTTTAGTATCAATGTTCAATGGGTATAATAGTCTCGGATTTGACATTCTGCCAATGTCAAAAATTGCTATTCATGCAAAAACCGCTATTTACACATACAATACATTGGAGCTGAAGGAGCTTCTTAAAGAGATAATAAATTTGAACGTTCCAGAAGAATATGATGGAAGAACTCCTGAAATAAGAATTACTAAAGACGGCTATCCCAGAGAAACGAGTCGGGAGCTGGCTTATTACAAAGAACATTTTCGTAATTCCAGATATTCTGAGAATACGAAAATGCTCCTTGAACTTTGTACTTTGAATGCTTTGGAACGTATAAGCTACTCTGCAAAAGATGGGCAATATCTTCGATGGGATTGGCGTTGCCCCAAGATTATCGCAGCTGCTGAGGCCAGAGAAAAAACTGGGCGAAAACCTTTTGTTGTCAAATTGGACAAAGGGCAATTGCCATCTCTTAAAGAAGTCTTGACAGAAGAACTAAGTGGTGTTATCAAAGATATAGAGTATCTAAATAATAATCCTAGTGGATTTGATACGCAATGTAAATTTATTGAAGGAAGTGCGCTTTTTGAATTACCTAAGATTGCAGACGGAACAGTTAGTGCAGTAATATCTTCTCCTCCATACTGTAACCGATATGATTACACTCGCACCTATGCGATGGAATTAGCCTATCTCGGCATGTCAGAAGCCGGGGTGAGAAAATTACGGCAGGACTTATTGTCATGTACAGTCGAAAACAAATCTAAAATAGAACAACTACAGGATTATTACAAACAAATAGGACAACAAGAACGTTATGAGAGAACAATGAATATCGTCGATGAAAATGCGGCACTTCAAGAAATAAATAACGCCTTGAAGAACCGTAATGAAAATGGAGAAATAAACAATAAGGGAGTCCTTAAAATGGTGGAGGGGTATTTCACAGAATTGACCTTTCTGTTTTCTGAGTTGTATCGCGTATGTAAAACTGGTGCATACGTCGCTTTCGTTAATGATAATGTAAGATATGCGGGCGAAGTTATCCCGGTTGATTTTCTTACTACAAATTTGGCCGAGCAAATAGGTTTTACTCCTGTGAAAATTTACACTTTAAAGCAACAAAAAGGTAATAGTAGTCAGCAAATGAAGAAATATGGACGAGTAGCTTTGAGGAAAAGCATTACGATTTGGAAGAAATAAGAAATATTGATTAATCCATGAAAAGTTTCGAACATTTAATCATCACGCGGTTCAATCTGAACCTCTATGCGCGGGACAAACACGACGCTCCGACGCGCACCGAACGGTGGCTCGAACATCGTTTCGAGATCTTCGAACGCTATTGCCTGCCTTCGGTGGCGGCGCAGACCAACCCGAATTTCAGGTGGCTCTGTCTTTTCGACGCGGCGACGCCCGCGGCTTACCGCCGCCGCATCGGCGGTTACCAGTCCGTCTGCCCGCAGTTCCGGGCCGTATTTTACAGCGCCGGGCAGGCCGGACGCCTGACCGAAAGTCTGCGCACTACGATTTCAGGCCTGCTGGCCGGGCGTGAAGGGCTGGCCACCCCCCCCCTCCGCAGCTGCTGATCACTACCAATCTCGATAACGACGACGCACTGGCCGCCGACGCCGTCGAACTGCTTCAGCGCGAAATCCGCTTCTCCTCCGGCAAACGCATCTACAGCCTTCTTTACGGTTACCAGTATTTCACCGACCGGCGCTTCGCGCTCAAAATGCGCTACACGAACAACCACTTCCTGACGCTCGTCGAGCCGTTCGATGCGCACTCCGAAACCATCGTTTCCTACCGTCATACCAAAGCCGTCCGCCAGCAGCCGACGGTCTACCTTGCCACCGATAGGGGCAAGTGGCTCGAAATCGTGCACGAGGACAATGTCAGCAACGATTTTCGAATCAATATCAAAGTGTGGTATATTCCCCTGCTCTGGGGCCGTCGGTTCGCCGATTTCGGCCTGCCTGACCTCCATGTTCCGGGACTGCGCCAGTGGTTCTGCACGCTGTGCGTCGTCCCCGCGCGGTTTCTGGTCACGGCGGTCCGGCGCCTGCGCCGCAAGTGGGCGCTGCGGCGGGCTGCGTTACCTTAGTACCGGGTATTTGTTGTTGAAGCGGAATCCTACGCCCAGCATCAGGTAGTTCGGGGTCTGGAAATCCTTGAGACAGTAGCCTATGTGGACGAACGTGCGCCGTGTGGCGGCGATCTTGAGCGTCAGCATCTGATAGAACGACTTGAGGTCGCCGCCCTTGTGCAGGACGTTGACTCCCAGTCCGATGCCGACCGTGAAGTAGGGCATGACGAATTCGGCGCGTCCCGATATTCCCAGTGCGATCTGCCGGTCGATCGACGGGGTGTAGAACGTGTAGCCGGGATCGCGGCCTCCGACCTCGACGATATAATCTTCGGTGTAGACGTTGGCGCTGCCGTCGTAGACGCCGTCCAGCGAGAGACCCGCGCGGAATTTGTAGCCGAAGTTGTACATCGTCGCGAAGTTGAAGCCCGCCACGCCGTAGGCGTTGGGCGAAGCGTACTGCTTGTCGCCGACCTCCACGCCCTTGCGGCGCCACGATCCGAACAGCACCAGATCGTAGCTGAAATGGCGGGGGAAGTCGGGTGCGAGAAGCGGCCTGCGCGGTTTTACGAGCGGATCGTCGGCCCGGCCGAAACAGTAGAGCAGGCCGAACTTCATGCCGATCGAGTTGAGTCCCGCATTGGGAAATTTGGTGTTGCCGTTCGAAAAGTGGGTCATCGAGAGTCCCGCCGAGAAATCCAGCTCGCGCGTGAGCGTCACGTTGAGGTAGAAATCGGCGTTGATGTAGGCGTTTATCTTCGACCCCATCATTATGTTGGCCGGGTTCATCTGTGCGTCGTAGGGTTTCCAGCCGAACGACAGTCCGAAATTCCACTCGTAGTTGAACGACAGCCGCCGGCTTATCCGTGCGATGCGCGCCCCTTGGAAAATATACAACGCGACGGGGCTGCCCAGCTCCTCCCTGTTTTCGAAACTGTAGTAGGAGACCCCGATTCCCTGATAGGCGCCTCCGTATATCCGGTCGGGACGCGATCCGGGCTGGAAGCGGAACGAGTAGCGCAGGTGGGCGGCCAGCGACAGGTCGATCGGCTGCCGGGCCAGATTGTCGCCCGCGAGGAACGGATTGGTCGGACACACGTATTCCGGACGGAGTTCCAGCCCGATACCGTGGACGAAGCGACGGCGGGGGAATGCTGCCGTACTGTCCGTACGGGTGTTGGCGCCCGTTTCGGAACTGGTGCCGAAACCGTTGCCGCCGCCCGTCGCGGAGGCTATGCGGGTGCCCGCGTTTGGCATGAAACCGGTGCTGGAACCGTTGTTGCCGTCGCCCGTCGCGGAACTTCTGTCGGAGTTACCGCTGTTTGGCGCGGATCCGCCCCAGTTGCCGGCGCCCCCGCTCTCTGCCGTGCCGGACCCGGATCCCGGACCCGTTCCGGATGCGCCGTCCGGATGTTTTCCCACTGCCCCCGATCCGGCACTGAACCCAGCCTGAAATCCGGTTTCGTATCCGGTGCGGTACCCCCTTTTATGTCCGTCTCTGTATCCTGCGTCGTACCCTGCGGCATATTCGGCCGAACGCGCCGCGCTCTGCGCCGACGGCTTTGCCGGCCGGGGCGTCGTCGTTTCGGGCGAACCGTTCGCTGTGCCGGGAGCGGATTCGACTGTCGGTTTGGCGTCGGATTTTGCGGTTTCGGGGGATTGCGGAGCGTCCGTTTCACAGGCGCCGGGACCGCTTGCGCCGGTCGGACTGCCGACTGGTTCATTAATCGTACTGTTGACCTGATAGAGATCTGCTGTCGGGGATTCCGTTGTTGTCGGATCGCCGCCGCGGTTTGCGTTCGCCGGGGCAGACGGAGTTTCCGAAACACCTGCCGTCGTCAGATCCTTACGGCTCTCGTCCGCCGCTTCTCCGGCTGTGGCGAAGCCGGACAGAAAGAGCATGCTTCCCGCAAGAAGCCCCGTCAATCCTTTCCGTATTTTACATTCCATAATGGCCTATCCCCGTTTTGATCGCACAAGATACGAATTTTTGCCGGAGCGCAAAGCGACAATTCGAAAAAATCCCGCCTGCAATGCGATTTTCAGCGGCTTCCGATAGCATTTCCGGGGCGTAATCGCCGGCAATACGGACTGTTATTTGGTTTCTTCGATTATTGTCTCTATCTTTGTACCCGAACCAATATCCGCTCCGATGAGAATAAACGATTAGTAGGTCGGTTTCATTAAACCGACGCCGTGCCGTAAAGCAACCCGGTCTGAGGTTTAACAGGTCCCCATTCTGCGGGACCGCTATTAATCGTTTTCATATGAGTATTATCCTTAGCGGTGTTTCGTACCGCTACCGCAATCAGCAATTTCTGTTCGAAGGAATAGACCTGTCCGTCGCCGCGGGCGCCAAAGCCGCCGTCGTGGGCGACAACGGCGCCGGCAAATCGACGCTCCTTAAACTTGTCGCGGGCGAATTCGCTCCCGCCGCGGGAAGCATCGCCTGCTCCTCGCGTCCCTACTATGTGCCTCAGCACCTCTCCGCCGCCGGCATCTCCGCCGCCTGCGTTTTGGACGTCGCGGACAAGCTCGATGCGCTCCGCGCCATCTGCGGCGGCAGCGCCGATCCCCGCTGTTACGACATTCTGGCCGACGACTGGGACGTCGAAGCCCGCTGCCGCGCCGCCCTCGACCATTGGGGACTGCCGCATGTCGGCCTGACCGACCCGGTCGATGCGCTGAGCGGCGGCGAGCGGACGAAACTCTGTCTGGCGGGGATTTCGGTCCATAACCCCTCCGTCATTCTGCTCGACGAACCGACCAATCACCTCGACACGTCGGGCCGCCGCAGGCTCTATGACCTGATCCGTGCCAGCCGCGCGACGATCGTCGTTGTGAGCCACGACGTCGCGCTGCTCAACCTGCTCGGCACGACCTGCGAACTCTCTGCGAAAGGACTGAAAGTCTACGGCGGCAACTATGATTTTTACCGCGAACGCAAACGGATCGAGGAGGAGGCGCTGGCCCAGCAGGTCGATTCCGAACAGATGGCCCTGCGGCTGGCCCGCAAAAAGGCGCAGGAGGTCCGCGAGCGACAGGAGCGGCGGATGCGTCAGGGCGAGCGGCACAAGGACCAGCTTCCGCGCATCCTGCGCCGGACGATGAAGGACAGCGGCGAACGGACCAAGGCGCAGCTCGTCGGCAAACATGCGGAGCTGATCGACGGCAGCCGGGAGCGGCTGGACGAACTGCGCCGCCGGCAGCGGACGCAGTGCGAGCTGAAAATAGATTTCGACGACGCGCAGCTTTACGACGGCAAACTGCTGGTCCAGGCCGACGGCCTGAATTTCGAATATGCGCCCGGCCGCCCGTTGTGGCGCGAACCGCTTTCGCTGGAGATCCGCAGCGGCGAACGTATCCGCCTGACCGGCGACAACGGTACCGGCAAAACGACCCTTGTCCGGCTGCTGACCGGCGAACTGGAACCCACTGCCGGGCGCATCGGCCGGGCGGACTTCTCCTATGTCTGTCTCGATCAGCAATACAGCCGGGTGAACACCCCGCAGAGCGTGCTGGAACTGGCGCAGAGCTGCAATCACGGCAATCTGCAGGACCACGAACTCAAACTGCGGCTTCACCGTGCGCTGTTTGGGCAGCAGATGTGGGACAAGCGGTGCGACACGCTGAGCGGCGGCGAACGGATGCGGCTCTGCCTTTGCAGCCTGATGATCGCCAACCATGTTCCCGATCTCTTTGTCCTCGACGAGCCGACCAACAACCTCGACCTTTCGAGCCTTGCGATCCTGACCCGCACGGTCCGCAATTACCGCGGCACCCTGCTGGTCGTCTCCCACGACGGTCACTTCACCGATCAGATCGGCATAACAAGGACCGTCGAACTGGAATAGGGTATAACCGGGCGGTGTCGAGTGAATTCATTTATTTTGAAGGAGCCGGATGTCAGACATCCGGCTCCTTCAATAAAATTATCTTCGACCGCCTCCGAAAACAATTCCAAGCGATATTTCTGCGTTACTGTACTCTTTATTCATCAACCGATAGCCGATAGAAAGCCGAAGATGATGAAAAAATTCTATACCGGCGCGGGGCATGACGCATGCTGAAAAGTTATGCTCGTATGTTTTTGCCTGAAGGTCGGAATGATCGACTTTGACGATTGAAAATCCGGCTCCGCATCCGACAAATAGTGCTATGTTCTTCGTTCGTCTGAAGTTGTAATCCGACACGAATAATATTTGTCCGAAATGATAGTCTCTGTCTATACCGTTTTTGCTCCAACTGCGATAGAAAGCCCCGTATTGTATTTGAAGGCCGAAATCTATCGGATATGTTGCAATATTATAACGACCTTCCGCATAAATATTCCATGCGGTCTCGAATTTGCCGCCGTATTTTTTTGCGATTAACGGAATAGCAGCCCCGACTTCAACTTCGTAACGGGCGACCTCTTGTGCATTGACAGGTGTGGATAAAAGTAGCCACAGACCTATAGCTAAAATATATTTCATTTAGTAGCTCGGTTTAATATCGACAATCGCATAGTTCTTATTCCTGTTATTCGTTTTATAATCGTATCGGAACCAGCCATCGTATTCCTCGTTATAATATTGACCTTTCTTCTTAGAATAGGCATTCATGGAACTAATATAGTGAAAATAGTCACGATAATAGTAGTAAGTGCGTTTTTTATAACAAATACCGATAAAATACTATTTTTTTACGACTTTCACTCGAATTTCCTGATAACCGTCAACAATCCAAGAATCGCCCATATGCTGTGTTGAATTTAAGTTATAATAGGACGGAATAGCACAAAATAGTACAGGATGGTAACATCTTAACGAATTGTAAACTGATAAAAAGGTACTCTCGTCATTTTTGTATTGAACCAACGTCCCACCGGAAGTATATTCGAATTTTGTTTTCAATGCATTCGGAATATTAGATATCCTGTTGCATGGTAAATCATATGAATACGATCCACTTCTGGTACATCCGATATTCTCTGAAATGTCTTTTAACATGCTACTTACAAGTGATTTCTGCCCGGCAGGTACTTGTCGTGGCATATACATCCAATTAAACCGGGACGGCCACCAATGACGATACATGATTTTACTTAAGGCTACAGAAATACTCGGAACCGCTATATGTGCTCCGCCCCATACTCATAAGGCATTTCAATATTATAGGGATTGCTTCGATGCCATTTTAATCCCCAAATTCCTACTAAAGGATATCTGGATGGTCTGTTTTTCGGCTTGCTTCGGTCTGCAATTGCCCGGGTTGCTTCCGCGTGTGGGATATCTTCGGAAATGGTGGTCAGATCGTCTGCAATTAGAACACTGTCTCTATCGTTGGCTTCTTCAAGAGAATCGACCGGTTGAAATTCAATCGTTGTAACACAAACACTATCAGTCGAATTTACCGGTATTCCATCGTCATTCAATTCTGGATTATTCATACAATCGACAATATCGTCCCATATATTTTTTTTCGCCGTTACATTCGACCACATAGCTGACGTATTGTTCCTGAAATTCGATTTTTTGAAGAGAATCCAATTCATTGAAATGAAAACTACCCTTGCTGTTGAAACTTATGATCGGGAAGTTATTTTCATTCATATCTACAATCAGGTAACCGTTGTCTTCAGCATAATTAACTACATATAATACGGGAACCTTGTCGGCATCTATTGAATCAGTAATTTTCCCCTTCGAATCTATGAGTTCAATTGGGGTAATTGATTCTACCTCCTTGGATGAAAAATCTGTGCTGTCACTACCTTCAACCGATAGTTCGACTCGTGTTGAATTTTCAAGAGATGGTGATGCAATATTCTTTTCGCCAAATAAGAGAGCTAATTTGCAATTGCATTTTTCGAGATTTTAGTCTCTTTTGGACCTGTTTGTGTGATTTTACTTTGTTCATTGATTTCATCTTTGGCACACGATAACATAGCAGAGGCGATCATGCAAAATGTAATCCATTGTCTAATTGTTTTCATGAGAAGATAATTTTAGTTGGCTAATAGTTGTGGGAACGGAACTCGGACATATGACTTTTAGAAAGAGAATCTCATACAGCTAGTTTTATATATTAAAGATATAATGGATCAATTTATATTGTTACTTAACATTCTCGTTTTTTTATAGAAAGTATCTGTACGGAATATGAATTGGGCGTTGTAGAATATTTTGTGATCTGAGACTTGCTATCCGAGTCTTCGCAGTAACAATGATACGACTGCTCGTTGACGAACCGGCGGGAATAAAAAATCCCCTTTGAAAAGGGGATTTAGAGGGATTGTCTGTACGGTGTATTATCCGCGCCGCGCCGACACGACGGGCTAGTAACCGAGTATTCGGAGCATCGACCGATACGACTGCTCCTTGGCGAACAGGCGCGTGTAATACTCGTTGTCGCTCTTGTCGCGGTCGATGATGATGTGCTTGGGCGCGGGAATCAGACAGTGCTGGATGCCGCCGAAGCCGCC
>CECJ01001866.1_pt1 | contig 10669 bp, 8 predicted proteins | sample 557621 | NCBI WGS metagenome assembly CECJ01 (sample SAMEA3182052, study PRJEB8094) | gut metagenome | biome: human; feature: gut; material: Stool; isolation source: human stools | place: Canada | collected 2012-03-21
GTCAGATGTGTATAAGAGACAGCTACAAGCCCGATTTCATCGTGGCCAACTGTCCGGGCTGCGCGATGTTCCTCGACAAGTGGCAGTACGCCATCGCCGAGATGGAGGGCACGACCTACGGCCAGAACGGCCACGGAATCCCGGTGCTGACCTACGAGGAGATGGCCGGGCTGGTGCTGGGCTACGACCCCTGGGAGCTGGGCATGCAGATGCACCAGGTCGACGTGGAACCCCTGCTGGACAAGATGGGCGTCGAGTACGATCCCGCGGCCAAGTATCTGGGCCGCAACGGGAAATATATCGGAAAACCCGAGTCGGCGGTGGTCAACTGCTGCCCGACGGATACGATTTACGACATCAGAGAATAATGAAAAAACGAGTTATCATTATAGGCGGCGGCGTTGCGGGCATGCAGACGGCCCTGCGTCTGGCGGAACAGGGCGTCAGCCCGGTCATCATCGAGAAAGAGGCCGAACTGGGCGGCAAGCTCCGGGGCTGGCACGTGCTGTTCCCGTCGTTCACCCCGGCGCAGGAGGTGCTGACCGAGTTGCGCCGCAGGGTCAACGAGAGCGGCATCGAGGTGATGACCTCCACGGAGGTCGCGGGCTTCACGAAGGAGAGCGTCACGCTCGCCGACGGGCGGACGCTGCCGTGCGATTCGGTGGTCGTGGCCAGCGGCTTCACGCTCTTCGACGCCTCGATCAAGGAGGAGTACGGCTACGGCATCTACGACAACGTCTTCACGACGGCCGACATCGAGCGCATGTTGAACGAGGGGCGCGTGGCCAAGGCCGACGGATCGCGCCCCAGGCGCATCGCCTTCCTGCACTGCGTGGGTTCGCGCGACGAGAAGGTCTGCCAGCAGCACTGCTCGAAGGTGTGCTGCATCACGGGCGTCAAGCAGGCCATGGAGATGAAACAGCTCTTCCCCGAGGCCGACGTTTTCAATTTTTACATGGACATCCGCATGTTCGGTCCCGGTTACGAGGAGATGTACCGCGAGGCGCAGCAGAGATACAACATCCACTTCCTGCGCGGACGCATTTCGGAGGCCAGCCCGACGATCGACGGACGGGTGCAGATCAAGGCCGAGGACACGCTGACGGGCCGCCCCCTGCGCATGAGCGTCGACATGCTGGTGCTGATCGTGGGCATGCGGGCCAACGACGACAACGAAGCGTTTGCCGCAGGCGCCGGGCTGAACCGCGCTCCGAGCGGCTTTCTGGCTCCGCGCGACATGTTTCTCGGCAATGTGAAGAGCAACGTCGACGGCATTTTCTACGCCGGGACCATTACGGCGCCCAAGAACATCGGCGAGTCGCTGAACGAGGGCATCGCCGCAGCCGACGCCGCGGCCAAATACGTGGAGGCATAGCAATGGCGGCGATCAATTTCGGATACACCATTTCGAAGCCCCGGGCCATCGACATCGACCGCAACAACCTGCGCAAGAGCGACGAGATCCTGCGCGAGATGCCCGAGTTGCAGACCTGCATCGGCTGCGGGGCCTGCACGGCGGTCTGCACGGCGGGCAACCTCACGGAGTTCAATTTCCGCAAGGTCCACACGCTGGTGCGCCGCGGCGAATACCAGGGGGCCTACGAGGAGATGAACAAGTGCATGCTGTGCGGCAAATGCCGGCTGGTGTGCCCGCGCGGCATCAATACGCGCGGCGTGGTGATGCTTATCAAACGTAAACTGGGGGATTTCTGACGATGACTTTCTACGCGCCATTCTGTCTGCCGTTCATCATCGGCGCTGCGGTGATGTTCGCCGTCCTGGCCTGGAAGTGGGGGACGTGGCTCTACCGCCTGCCCCGTGCCGACAAGAAACGGATTCTGTTCGGACTGCCGACGCGCCGCACCTTCGGGGCGGCGTGGGAGGTGGTGAGCGAGTCGCTGCTCCACCGCCGCATCTTCCGGGTCAACCCCCTGCTGGGGTACATGCACATGTCGCTGGCTTTCGGCTGGTTCCTGCTGATCGCCGTGGGGTGGGCCGAGACGATCGCCTATCTGGGCTTCCGCTACGTGCCGTTGCAGGGACACGTCTTTTTCAAGTATTTCGCCACGGGGCTGGAGCACAAGCCGTTCTTCGATTTCACGATGGACCTCCTGCTGCTGTTCGTCCTCTCGGGCGTGGCGCTGGCCTGGGGCAAGCGTCTCTACTCCCGGGCGATGGGCATGCGGCGCACGACGAAGCACGTCCCGGGCGACCGGGTGGCCTTGTCGGCGCTGTGGTTCGTGTTCCCGGCGCGTCTGGTGGCCGAAAGCGCCACGTGCGCGCTTTACGGCGGCGGGGGATTCCTCACCGGGAGCCTCGGGGAGTGGATGTCCGGGCATATCGGCGTGATGCCGCTGATGAATCTCGAAACCGCGGCGTGGTGGTTCTACTCCTCGTGCCTCGGCGTGTTCTTCGTGGCGTTGCCGTTCTCGCGTTACATGCATATTTTCACGGAGATACCCCTCATCTTCCTGCGCCGTTACAACCTGCGCTCGGGCGAAAAGGAGTCTTCCTACGATAATTTCCAGGTCGAGGCCTGCTCGCGCTGCGGCATCTGCATCGACCCCTGCCAGTTGCAGAGCGTGCTGGGCGTCGACGACGTGCAGTCGGTCTACTTCCTGCGCGACCGCCGTTACAACATGCTGCGCCTCCAGACGGCCGACAACTGCCTGATGTGCGGCCGCTGTGCCGAGAAATGCCCTGTCGGCATTGATCTCAACACGCTCCGCGTCAACTCGCGCGACAAGATGCACAACGTGCCCGACGAACGCCGCTACGGCTATTTCAAGGGTCTCGACCGCTCCGAAGGTGCGGGCAAGGTGGGCTATTTTGCGGGCTGCATGACCCTGCTGACGCCGCGCACGATGTCGGCGATGTCGGCGATCTTCGAGGCCGCGGGCGAGGAGGTCTGGTGGGCCGACCGCGAAGGCGGCGTCTGCTGCGGCCGGCCGCTCAAACTGGCCGGCGAGACCGATTCGGCGCGCAAGATGATGAAATACAATGCAGAGCTGTTCCGCAAGCACGGCATCACGACGCTCGTCACGTCGTGCCCGATCTGCCTCAAGGTCTTCCGCGAGGATTACGACCTGCCGGGTATCGAGATCCTGCACCATTCGGAATATATCCTGCGGCTGATTCGTGCGGGCCGCCTTTCGCTGGAGCATGGCGCGACGCGTTTTACCTACCACGACCCCTGCGAACTGGGGCGCGGCAGCGGCATCTACGACGAGCCGCGTGCGGTGATCGAAGCCGTGGGCGAATTGCTCGAACCCGCCTCGACGCGCGAGAACGCCCTCTGCTGCGGCTCCTCGGTGGCCAATACGGCCATCTCCGACGGCCAGCAGGTGCAGATCGCCCGGTCGGTCGCCGCGCAGCTCGACGCCACGGGGGCCGAGGTGATCGTCACCGCCTGCCCGCTCTGCAAAAAGGCCATCGGCCGCGGCACGAAGAGCGAGGTGCGCGATCTGGCGGAGATCGTGGTTGCAGCCATAAAATAATTCGGTCCTCTAACCGGTTGACAAACAGTGTGCAGCGTGTGTGAAGGAGTTTTTTAGCTGAAATTAATTTGCCGGAATGGAAAATTTGTCTTATCTTTGCACACGCAAAAGCGATAGATCATCGGTCTAAAGATATATCGCGGGATGGAGCAGTTGGCAGCTCGTCGGGCTCATAACCCGAAGGTCGGAGGTTCGAGTCCTCCTCCCGCTACCAAAGCGGACAATTCTACGGAGTTGTCCGTTTTTTTGTTTGCCGGAATGAATGGTCGGGCAAACGGCGCGCTATTTGCAGCAGCAGTCGATACCATAAAATTTCCAAAGCCATGAAAGAGAACAAAGACACCGCCTGCGAACCTTGCGAGCAGAATTTCGAGCGTAACATCAATCGTTTGGTTAAAGAGGGCAAGGCTCCGACGCCCAAAGCCCGTCAGCAGAAAGAGCATGAAGTGAAATCGGCTTTCGCCGAAATCGGGAAGGAGCGTAAATAGTCCGTTTTCCGCGCCGCAAAGGCAAGGGGCAGGTCCGTCCGGACCTGCCCCTCGTCGTTTATTCGGCCCTGCCTGCCGGACGCCTGTTCCTGCCGGGCATTCCCCGCAGGTCGTCGCCCAGGTCCTCGCGCGCCGCATCGGCGATCCGCATCAGCTCCTCGACCACTTCGGGATGCTGGTTCTGAACGTCGTAGCGTTCGCCGGGGTCGCGGCGCATGTCGTAGAGCGCCAGCGGGAATTCGTGCCCTTCGGCCACCTTGCCCGGGCGTCCGCCGTTGCCGGGCGGGAATGCTTCGTAACTGCGGCCCGGATGGGCGAACACGAGTTTGTAGTGTCCGTCGCGCACGGCTTCCAGGCTGTTTTTCCGGTAGTAGAACAGGAACGACGTGCGTGGCGCGGCGTCCGGCACGCCCTCGAACAGGCTGCGGATGCTTACGCCGTCGATTTGCTTCGCCGGGAGCGGCGTGCCCGCGATCTCCGCGAAGGTCGGCAGCAGGTCGATGGACGAGGCCAGCTGGTTGCAGATCGTTCCGGCGGGCGTCGTCCCCGGCCACCACACGATGCACGGCACGCGCTGCCCGCCTTCGAAGGTGGTTCCCTTGCCTTCGCGAAGACCGCCCGTCGAGCCGGCGTGGTCGCCGTAGTTGATCCACGGCCCGTTGTCCGAAGTGAGCACGACGATCGTATTGGAGGCCGCGCCGCTCTTTTCCAGCGCCTTGAGCACTTGGCCCACGCTCCAGTCGATCTCCATCATCACGTCGCCGTACAGTCCCTGCTCGCTTTTGCCCTTGAACTTGTCCGAGACGAAGAGCGGCACGTGCGGCATGGAGTGGGCCAGGTAGAGGAAGAACGGGCCTTCGGACCTGCGTGTGATGAAGTCGACGGCATGTTCCGTGTACCGGGTGGTGAGCTGCGCCTGGTCCGCGGCCGAGACCGACGGGTTGACGACCTTGCGCCCTTCGTACAGCGGCAGCGGCGGATAGGACGACGTCTGCGGATGGTGGGGCCACATGTCGTTGGAGTAGGGCAGCCCGAAGTATTCGTCGAAACCGTGGTCGAGGGGCATAAGCCCCGGGCGGCATCCCACGTGCCATTTGCCGACGATGGCGGTTGCGTAGCCGGCTTTCTTCAGGTTTTCGGCCATGGTCTCCTCGTCGGGGTTGAGTCCTGTTTTCGATTTCGGACCGAGCGCCCCGGCGAATCCGATGCGGTTGGGGTAGCATCCCGTCAGAAGCCCGGCGCGCGAAGCGCTGCTGACAGCCTGGGCGCTGTAATAATTGGTGAAGCGCATGCCTTCGGCGCAGAGCCGGTCGATGTTGGGTGTCCGGTATCCGGTGGCCCCCGTTGCGGTCAGGTCGCCGTAGCCCATGTCGTCGAGGTGGATGAGCACGATGTTCGGCGGCTGTTGTCCGGGGCGTTTCGGGTGTGCGTCGGCGTGCTGTGCCGCAGGAATTCCGGCGAAGGTCAGCAGCGCCATGCCGGCGGCCGGCCTGAATCTCGATGGGTTCATTCGGGTAGGGTGGGTCCTTGTCCGGGGATGCCGTTTCGTGAGGCCGGGACCCGTTTGTCTTCACGAGACGGACGTGACATTTCACAAAATTAATCTTTTTTCCGGAAAATGATTATCTTTACGCGGTTTAATGAGCGGTGATTTATGGTTAAAAAGAATATTCTGGGGACCATCGGCACGACCCCGATGGTGCGGATCAACCGGCTGTGCCCCAATCCGAACGTGAAAATATTCGCCAAACTCGAAGGCTTCAATCCTACGGGAAGCATCAAGGACCGCATTGCGCTGCGGATGATCGAAGCCGCAGAGCGGGACGGACGGCTGACGCCCGGCAAGACGATCATCGAACCCACATCGGGCAACACGGGCATCGGGCTGGCCATCGTGGGGATCGTCAAGGGCTATCCCGTGGAGATCGTGATGAGCGAAGCGGTGTCGATCGAACGGCGGAAGATCATCCGCTCCTACGGTGCGAAGGTGATTCTGACACCCGCCGAGGAGGGGACCGACGGGGCGATCCGCCTGGCGCGGAAAAAAGTCGCCGACGCTCCCGGCAGGTATTTCATGCCCGACCAGTTCGCCAACGCCAGCAACTACCTGGCCCACTACCAGTCGACGGCGCTGGAGATCTGGCAGCAGACCGGCGGCAACATCGACTACCTTGTCTGCGCGATCGGGACTTCGGGGACGCTGATGGGTCTTTCGCGTTTCCTCAAGGTGATGAAGCCCGACATCAAGGTCGTCTGCGCACAGCCGATCCGCGGCCATTACATTCAGGGGCTCAAGAACATGGAGGAGGCCATCGTGCCCGACATCTACGATCCGTCGCAGATCGACGTGCAGGAGATGATCGAGAGCGAGGAGGCGATCTCCATGGCCCGGGAAATCATCCGCAGGGAGGCGATCTTCGCTGGCATGTCGAGCGGCGCGGCGATGCTGGCGGCGGTGCGTACGGCGCAGAAGATCGAGCGGGGCAATATCGTCGTGGTTTTCCCCGACCGGGCCGAGAAGTACTTGAGCACGACGATGTTCGACGAGTTCTCGGACTGATCCTCCGTCCGGAATACTGAAAAAGCCTGCGGCCGTTTCGGCCGCAGGCTTTTTTCGGGGAGGGAATCCCTATTTCTGCCTGTCGTAGGCTTCGACGCCGCTGCGGAGGAAATCGACGAATCCCTGCACGTCGAGGTCGTAGCCGCGGGGCGGAACCAACTCCTTCCCGCCGCGCCCCTGCAACACGTAGTAGGGCTGGGCGTTGACCCCGAAGGTCTTCAGCGCGTAGTAGGAGTTGATTTTGCCGAGGCTCTTGAGCACCTTGCCCGCATCGGTGGTCACCCATTCGCTCTCGGGAAGCACTTTCTTGTCGTCGGAGTAGAGCGCCACGATCACGTAGTCGTTGCGCAGGATGTCCAGCACCTGCGGGTCGGACCATACGCGGGCCTCCATTTCGCGGCAGTTGACGCATCCGTGGCCCGTGAAGTCGATGAAGAGCGGCTTGCCGACCTTGGCGGCGTATGCCTCGGCCTCCTTGAGATCGAAGAATCCTTCGAGGTTGTGCGGCAGGTGGAGGAAGTCGCTGTGTTTGGGCTTCTGTCCGTCGACGGTCAGCAGCATGCGCGCCTCGCCGCCTGCCGGGGCCGGTCCGGAGCCGTCCTGTCCGATGACGAAGTCCTGCGTGTGCAGGGGCGGCAGGTAGCCCGAAAGACCTTTGAGCGGGGCGCCCCACATGCCGGGGACGAGGTAGACGACGAACGAGAAGGTGACGATGGCCAGCGCCAGGCGTCCTACGCCGAGGTAGGGCATGTCGCTGTCGTGGACGAACTTGATTTTACCCAGCAGGTAGAGACCCAGCAGCGAGAAGGTCACGATCCACACGGCGAGGTAGATCTCCCGGTCGAGCAGTCCCCAGTGGTAGGTCTGGTCGGCCACCGAGAGGAACTTCATGCCCAGCGCGACTTCGATGAATCCCAGCACGACTTTCACCGAATTGAGCCATCCGCCGCTCTTGGGCAGCTTCTTGAGCATCGAGGGGAAGAAGGCGAAGAGGGTGAACGGCAGCGCGAAGGCGACGGAGAAGGCCAGCATCGTCACGATGGGACTCCAGAACTCCCCGGCGGTGGATTTGATCAGCACCGAGCCGACGATGGGTCCGGTGCACGAGAACGACACCAGCACGAGCGTCAGGGCCATGAAGAAGATGCCGGCAAGGCCTTTGGAGTCGGCTTTGGAGTCGGTTTTATTGACCATCCACGAGGGCATCGTGATCTCGAACGCGCCGAAGAACGATGCGGCGAAGACCATGAACACCAGGAAGAAGAGGATGTTCGGGAGCCAGTGCGTGGCCAGCCAGTTGAAGATGTCGGCCGTCACGGCGTCGCCGCCCACCAGGCGGGTGATCAGGATGATCGCCGCGATGGGCAGCGTGTAGAGGGCCACGATGAAGAACCCGTACATGCTGGCGCGGATGCGGCCCAGCGCGGGGCTTCCGGAGCCTTTCATAAAGAACGAGACGGTCATCGGGACCATCGGGAAGACGCAGGGGGTCAGGAGGGCGGCGAAGCCCCACAGAATGGCTTCGATGATCAGCCCCCACAGCGAGCCGCCGCCTGCGGCGTCCTTCTGTGCGGGAGCGATTTCGGCCGCAGGGACGGTTTCCGGTGCCGCGGCGCTCTCCTTGGCCGGAGTTTCCGCGGGCTGCACGGCGGGCGTCGCACCTGCGGGCAGGGTGATCGTCAGTTCCGTGTCGTCGGGCGGCAGGCAGCTCGTATCGTTGCAGATCATCCATGCGAGTTCCGCTTTGACGGTCGCCTGCGGGGCCGTGAGTTTCACGCTCTGGGCGAACTGCGCCTTTCGGGCGAAGGTTCCGATCTCCATTCCGAACGTTTTGTCGTAGTGGCGTTCGGGACGGGTCAGCTGCTCGACGCCTCCTTCGAGGACGGCGCCTTCGCCCGGGGTGAAGGTGATCGTCGTGGCGTTGGGCCCGCCCTCGTAGGGTCCCATGTCGTACATGTGCCAGGGTGCCGGAATGGATGCTTCCAGCACGATCCGGTAGGTCTGGCCGTCGAGGTGCTGCACCGAGCTTTTCCAGCTGACGCTCTGCGCCGAGACGGTCGTGGCGATCATTGCGGCAAGGACCGGCAGGAGGGTGCGAATCAGTTTGTACATAGTCGTGTCGCTTTTTATATTTCGGACAAATATACGGGTTTTTTACGGATAAATTGCTACATTCGCACGATGATTCGAATCTCGCTCGTCATTCCCACCCACAACCGTGCCGCACAACTCGTTGCGGCGCTCGAATCCGTCGTGCGGCAGGATCTTCCGCGCGACGAGTGGGAGTGCGTGGTGGTGAGCAACAACTCCACGGACGACACCGAGGCGCGTTTCGCGGCCTTTGCCGCGGCGCATCCCGGGTGCGGCCTGCGGCTCGTCGCGGAGGAGGGACCGGGGGTGTCGTACGCCCGCAACCGCGGACTGCGGGAGGCGCAGGCGCCGCTGGTGGCCTTCATCGACGACGACGAACGGGTCAACGAGGGGTTTCTGCGCGCCTATCTCGAATTCTTCGAAACCCGTCCCGGGGCCGTCGTGGCCGGGGGGCGCATCGTCGCCGAATACCCCGCGGGACGTCCGGCGTGGATGTCGAAATACGTCGAAATGCCGATCGCCAATCCGATGGATTTCGGAGAGCGGGTGCGTCCGTTCCCGGCGGGACGCGTTCCCGGGGGCGGCAATATGGCTTTCCGCTGTGCGGGGCTGGCCGGTTACGGGGGGTTCGATCCGACGCTGGGGCGCGTGAACGGCGAGTTGATCGGCGGCGAGGAGAACGACTTTTTCGAACGTCTCCTGCTCGGCGGCGAGACGATCTGGTATGTGCCGGGGGCAGTGATGTGGCACATCATTCCGCCGGCGAAACTCACCGGAGCTTATTTTCGGCGGTTGAGCTACAACGTCGGGGTGAGCCAGCGGCTGCGGGCCGAAATCCACCGCCGGCTGCCGAAGACCTTCGTGCTGGAGATCGCCAAATGGGCGGCGACGCTCGTGCTCTGCTGCACGATGCCGCCCCGCAAATCGCGGTGGCTGCTGCGCATGCGTCTGGAAATCAGCCGGGGGCTGTTCACGAAAATTAAAAATTAGGAGTTGCAGACTTTGGTCGCATGCGATAAGCCCCTCCCCGAGGGAGGGATTTGGGGTGGGGCAGAATTGTAAATACGGCGGAACGCCGTAAGAACGCCGGGCGACAGCGAATTCTCCGGAAGAAAATTGGTTGTGATTCCGGTATGCGCTGTTGTTTTAAATACAAAGGGCTGAACATTTGTTCAGCCCTTTGTATTTAAAACAGGTACTTTTCGTTTTTGACCTTGTTCACCAGCCGGTGGATGTCGGCCCAGGCATCCTCGCCGAAGGTCGTGCCGACGACTTCGATCACCTTGCCGGCGGTGATGGCGCCGATCGTGCCGCACTGGCGCAGCGAAAGTCCGTCGCAAAGCCCCGCCAGGAATCCGGCGGCGTAGAAATCGCCCGCTCCCGTGGTGTCCACGCGCTTGGCCGCGGCCATGATGCCCACGTGTACGACCTCCTCGCCCTGTTTGATCAGCGCGCCTTTTGTGCCGATCTTCACGACGGCCAGTTCGCACATCTGCGAAATGGCCTGGAGGGCGTTCAGCGGCTCGGCCTCGCAGGTGAAGGTCTTGGCCTCGTCCTCGTTGGCGAAAACGATGTCGACGTGCTCGCTCACCAGCCCGCGCAGGAATTCGAGGTTCTCGGCCACGATGTTGAAGCTGGCCAGGTCGATGGCGACCTTCAGGCCGCACTTCTTGGCCGTACGGGCAGCCTTGAGGATCAGGTCGTGGTTCTGCACCAGATAGCCTTCGACGTAGAGGCAGTCGTACCCCTCGAAAATCGACGGCTCGATCTCTCCGGCCGAGAGTTCGAGCGCCGCGCCGAGGTGGGTGACCATCGTGCGCTCGCCGTCGGCGGAGATCAGCGACACGCATTTGCCCGAACGCTCCCTGCCCCGGAAAATGATCGGCTCGATGCCGAGGTTGTCCAGCGCCTGCACGAAGAAGTCGCCCGTGGTGTCGGGGCCCACCTTGCCGATGAACCCGACGCTGCAACCCAGCTGCGCCATGGCGCGGATGGTGTTGCCGGCCGATCCTCCGAGCGAGAGGGAATAGGGG
>CECJ01026068.1_pt1 | contig 10326 bp, 5 predicted proteins | sample 557621 | NCBI WGS metagenome assembly CECJ01 (sample SAMEA3182052, study PRJEB8094) | gut metagenome | biome: human; feature: gut; material: Stool; isolation source: human stools | place: Canada | collected 2012-03-21
AGGCATTATGTTTCTGCATAGTAACCTCATTAATTATATTCACTACATCGGTAGTATAATATACACCATTATAAATACCTTCATCAGATTGTGATGGCAAGTATACGGTGAGTTGTTCTTGTTCCATAATTCCTTAGTTTAATGAGTTAAAACGAAAAAAGGAGTACACCTAAAAACAGATGCACTCCTTTAATCATCTTGGTATTTTAAATTACTAAGCTGGCGTTGTAGTACCGGTCTTCAAGGCAGCTACCACTTGATTGACGATGTTCTGGTCTCTCTGAGCATCTATCACTTGATTGAGGAGAGCAATCTCGGTGTCTTTAGCAGTGTTCTCGATGAGGCACTTGATTTCCTGTTGGCCATTCTTGAGGTCACAGCAGCAACGTTCCAACTGAAGAGCCAAGTCAGATTTTACTTCTTTAATCAAGCCTTTGGTTTCACAGCAGCAATCCGACTGTTGGTGTTCCATGTGGCAGAGACGATCCATAACACGGTTGAAGCCTGCGCCCATTTGGTCACGAGAATCTCGGATATCCGAATTAGTTTTGTAACCCAAATCGCAAAGACCTCTTTCCGTAGTGAAACGGTTGTTAAGGATTTCCCTACCAACACCGGCAACGTCTTTTGCTACACCTTTTACTTCTACTCCCATAATGTTTTGGATTTAGAAATTAATAAATAAAATTAACCATCTCATATAAAAATGTTCTAGTGTTGTAATTAAACCGATGCAATTTCGAATACATACTCATAGGTTATAGTTGCAGCACTCTGGTTAATATTAAGTGTTATCTTCTTACCGGATTCTGATTGAGTTACCGTTACTGTAACAGACCTTGAGGATTCAGCAGTGTTCTCATAAGTTTTAACTGAGAGCCCATTATCTACTATATTAACAGTAGTCCAACTCGGTACATTTCGACTTGCTCCTACCGGATATATATCAGAGGTTTCTGTACCATTTATCACTTTCTTTTTATAAGAGATGAATGGAATCTCTTCGGTTTTTCCCAAAGCAGGATGGGTAATAGATTTAGAAGTCTGACTTCCAGGAGCACTCCCCCAATTAAAATAATAATTATAAAATACACTTGCACCGCCCTGAGTGATATCCACATAATCGGAAGCACCTACATAAAAAGCCGTAATTCTAATGGACCTACTACCAGTACTGGTATTCTCAGAAGCACTAAGTGTAGTACCTGATAGACTAAATCCTGGGGTACCATTGGTACTTAAACTTGGAGTAGCACTATCAGAGCCATCCCTTGTATTTGAACCTGAGGTATAGTTAGCATACCTGGGTCTACTTGCACTGGGGTACAAAGTTACACTACCTCCAGTATTACTGATGGTATAAGAACTTGCCGTTAAGCTTACAATCCAAAAACCATAGGTATACCCAGTAAATTCGTTTGCTGCCTGGTATACTGGTACACTTACAGATTTGGTTTTACCATTTAGTGATAAGGTACCAGTAAGGGTTCCTACCCGGGTTCTAGATTTAACCGTAGTTCCCAAAGAACCTGCACTAACTGCAGTACCATAACTAATGCTAGCACCACTTGTAATCGTACCTCCTCCCGTTGTAGAACCATTCCATCCCCAAGTTTGAGAATATGAGGGCATAGTAGAGAATGAACTTCTAGTACCTCCACTTGCAGGGATATCTGTTACTGCACCTCCACTTGCTGTAATCTCACTGTAGCTTTTATAACCTGCCGACTGAGAACAAGATACGGTTAACTTCTTCCCTGTTTCAGCTTGGGTTAAGGTTACCGTACCACTTCGTGTACTGGTAGAAGTATTATTACCCATAGTTACAGAAGTACCACTTCCAGATACACTACCAGAGTTGGCTCTAGTATAAGTTAAAGCAATTTGGTTACCATAATTATGCCCATTTCTCAATTCTTGCTTGTAAGAAGTAACGGTAAAGGTTTTAGTACCTCCTGTAGCCCCAAATGACATAGAGGTAGGTGATACACTCCAACCATAACTCCAAGATTGAGAGGCCGCTGCTTGAGTGAAGGTTAATTTAAAAGTTTTACCCGATTCATGCTGTGTAACAAGAGTATTGGAATCCGACCGAGAGGTTAATCCCAAATTCTCTGAAGCAGTCCAAGGAGGTGCTGAAGGATGATTAGCTACCCATGCGGGTTTATTACTAATAACATAATTTACCGTAATTTCAGACCCATTAGCTACCCCATCCCAATATTTCTGTTTTGTAGAAATAAAACCAAACCCCTGATTAGAAGAGCTTGGGTTACCCAAAGCATCGAAGCTTACACTACTGTATCTAGTAGTAAAAGTATACTTATAGGTTACCTTATGAATATCTTCGAGTTTGACACATTCATTATTTCCATAGGAACTGGCATTGGATAGTTCCAACCCCACATAATTCTCCCCGGTTCCTGTCGAGGAGAGTGCTAACAATTCAGCCTTGGTAGGGCAGTCATTTCCTGTCTTACCAAGGCCTACTTTAGTTTTGACAGCACTCCAGGTTGCTATCTCTCCCATGATTATTTATTTTTAAGTTCTTGAATCTCAGCCTTCAAAGCCTTAATCTCATCGTAGAGAAGTTTAATACCTTCAATTGCCAAAGTTGACATCTTGTGATATTTAACTTGTTTTACGAGTACATACTCTTCCCCATTGATTTCCAAAGTTTCGAATTCCTCTGGATTAGGTACTGTAGATTTCTCTACTGGAACTTCCTCTACATATTTACCAAATCCCAATCCCTCAAGATTCTGAGCAATAGTTCCCTCGTCCTCTTTACCAAGCATTTCGAATGACTTAGTTGGTATCTGGCAAATCTGTTCCAGAGTATGATTCAAATCCTTAATATTAGATTTGAGTCGAACATCTGAAGACTCTTTGAAGAAACCGGAAGGAGCAGTAGTCTTAGCAAATACTACCTGGTCGGTAGTTGCCAAACTCAATTGAGCTCTAGTTACTACGTGAGGATTATCTTTTCTACCAGCATGGCTATTGATAGAAGTCTGAGCAGCAGTACCTGCAGCCTTAGCATCAGCAATAGCAGTAGCTTGAGCAGTAGATACGGGCTTATTAGCATCGGAAGTATTATTAACATTACCCAATCCAACCTGAGTTTTAGTAACTGCATGAGGATTAGATTTATTGGCAATGTGATTATTTACCTTAGTTTCTAATGCAGTTACATCTGAACCAGTATCAGCAATCAAATCGTCAACGTAAGTTTTCAATTCTGTACGAAGAGCATTGATAGCATTAGTTCTATTGGTAATCTCATTTGCCAACCCCTGTACCGTATTATCCAAGTTAGTCTTATCTTGGGCAGTCATTACACCTGCAGTAGTCTTAGTTGCTGCTGGTATGGTGACATTCACATCTGTACCTCTACTATATGAGCCCTTTTCGGTATTCTTTACCCATCTAAAATACTTTAATCCGAGATTATTCGTATTTTGGGTAACACTGTTTATTACCGTCATTATCTCCTGAGGTAAACTATTGATTAGTTTATCATGCTCATTATCTTTTGCAATACGAGCCTCTTGTTCATCCTCTATGGCTTTCGGTAGGGTTTGATTAAGTTTTATTACACTTTCTGCCTCCATCAAACCGGCTTCTTGAGTAGTGGCATTGGTTAGTGGAATAAGCATCCCCTCAGGCTGATCTATGTAATGACCCTGGTCATCTAAAGAAGAATAATTACACTGAATAATTATATTCCTCTTGTTTCTGTTAGCTATTGAAATATTACTGATTAAATTTCTAGGCATACTAGATACCACATCCTCAAGATGTTTACCTCTACTACCCTCGAAAGCAGTACCTGCAATTTCTCCAATAATAAGGGAAGAAGTGTTACTATCTACGAATTTAGTACCTGACCAACGGAATTGATAAGGAGGTTCCCCATTAGCAACATTAATGTATATCTTACCAGATTCTCCAGTTACCGGAGTTTGGTGAGTAGCATCAGTATACAACTGAACATTAGTAAGACCTCCAGTAGAGCTTACTTCATAAGTAGCGTATACCTCGATTACATCGTCTACATATGAAGGCAAATGGTTAGCTGGTACCAATCCATTACCATCCAATGGAGCAAACCCATCAGCTTGTCCCTTAGTTGCTACAAAGGCATCATGCTTGGCTTCTAGAGTATCAAGGTTATTCTGCAGTTTAGTATCAAGGGCAGTATCAGCATCTTTTCTATCTTGAATCTCTTTTTCTAAAGCAGCAGTCTGAGAATCTCCCAGATTCTTGATAGCTGTATCGATTGCCTTTTGTCTATCCTCAATCTCCTTAGCAATAGCATTGGGCAAAGTCTCATCAAGATTAATCTTATCTTGGGCAGTCATTACACCTGCAGTAGTCTTAGTTGCTGCTGGGATAGTACCCATTACATATCTACTACCCTTAACATAGACACCAGATTCTGAGTCTAGTTTAGCTCCAGCATGAGTAATGGTGACCTCAGAATCTGAAATTTCTAGATTGCTCCCAGAAGCAAGTACAAAGGATTCTGGGAGAGAATCAAATAACTTCTTATCGGCTGCGGTTTGTACACCTGCCGCTTTATTCGTCGCAGGAGGTATATTTAGATGACGTATAGCATTTTCAATGGGATTATCTTCATATACTCCAGTATCGGGATTTATAGTAGATAAGTCCAAATAAATATCTACCATGTTATGGCGTTGAACTCTTCCATTAAAACCTCGAATGATATTTGGGGGAAGAGAATCAAACAATTTCTTATCTGCAGCGGTTTGTACACCAGCTTTTTCTGCAGTAGAAGCAGGTAAAGTAATTGGATTCTGTTCTACTGTACCATCTTCGATTACAGTTTTAGTAGCAGCAATGCCTATTGAAGTCTCATTTGGAGTTACATCCCCAAGAGCAAAGTTAACAGTAGTAATTCTATCTAACTCTACCTTATCCTTAGCAGTCATCGTACCGGCTTTAGTATCTGATGCCTGAGGCAAATCAAAGGTTTCTGTAGTATCAGCCTTCAGACCATTATCCTTAGTTACGGTTACGGTTACTTTACTTGCATCGGAATCAGCCGATATATCTGTAAGGGCATTTTCATCCAACCCATCCAACTTAATCTTATCTGCTGCAGACATGACTCCTGCAAGAGATTGGGTTACCGGGAGAAGTTCTTTAATGGCCTCATTGGATTCTCCGTATTGGTTGTTAGAAACGTCCTTAGTAGAAGTATTTACCTTGAAAGTAAGTTTAGAGTCATCTCTACTTATTTCACTTACACCAGTAACCATGGTATTAGGTAAAGCATCAGAAGTTGCTTCCTCGGCTACCAACCTTTCTTCGTGATCATTGGTAATATTGGTAAATTTGTTATCCAAAGATGTATCTGCATCTATTCTATCTTGGATTTCTTTATCGATACGTTTACCAAGAGCGGTGTCTGCAGCAATACGAGCAGCTTCTTCTGCATCGATATTATCTTGAAGAACTTTATCAGCAGCCTTTCTCTCTTCACTCTCGGTATTAAGGTCAGAAGTATTCTGATCAATCTTTGCTTCCAACCGAATATCTTCAGCTTTACGAGCAGCAATTTCGTTATTTAACAGATCCGTAATGGCCGTATAATTACCATTGATATTATCCTGAATACCCTGGATTAATTCCAGGTTACGTTGGATATTAGCAGTATTCTGAGTTACCAGAGCATTAGTAGCATTCAGGGAAGTTAACAACTCTGTACGAGTTTCACTTACAAAAGTTCTCAGCTCATTTACCGTAGTAGTAAGAGTATTACTCAGGTTAGTGAATGATTGTTGTAAAGTATTATCTCCCTGTTCTCGTAAGTTCTTTTCGGCTTCAAGCTTATTCTCCAACTCTGTAAGCTTAGCAGTCATAGTTGCTGCAAAGTTGGGATCATCACCGAGAGCCTTAGCAATCTCTGCCAAAGTGTCCAATACTTCAGGGGCTGAACCAATAATCTTTTGGATTGCAGCCTCTACTTGTTCTGCATTCTGAAAGTCAGAATCGTTTAATAACTGAGATACCTTAGTGATATAGTTTGCATGTTCTTCAATGCCATCCAACTTGGCATACAGCAAGTCAGTGAAATCATTTGAAGAAAGTACCTTGCCATCTACCTTATCTACCTTCTTATCGTCCATTGCCTGGTCTGCAGCAATTCTATCTGCTTTCTCCTGAGCAACAGCATTACTGATAAGAGTATCTTGATTAGCTCTTTCAGTTGATTCTTTATCGATATTGGTTTGAAGTAAAGTATCTCCAGCTAAGCGGTCATTCTTTTCGGTAAGGATATCCTTATTAATACCAGCCATATCATCCTTGTGATTCTGAAGGTTGGTATCAATCTTGGCCTCAAGAGAAGTCTCTTTGGCAATTGCTCGGTCTTTCTCTGCATTAATAGCAGTAGTGTTGGCATTTACCTTTGCTTTTAGTTCATTCATAGCATCGGTATTACCTGCCTCTAGAGAATCAATACGAACTCCCAAAGCATTATCACCAGCAATACGATTTTCCTTTTCTTGTTCAAGCTTAGTGTTAATATTACCTACTTCGGATTCCAAAGCTTGTTTGGTATTATCCAACTTAGCAGTAAACTCAGTACTCAAAGCTTTATCAGCTGCAGTACGGTCTGCTACTTCTTTATCTAAGTTAACCTGGAGAACTTGGTCGGCAGCCTTTCTTTCTACACTCTCAGTATTAAGGTCGATATTGAGAGTATCGATACGAGAACTCAAGGCACTATCAGCATTAGTACGATCAATGATTTCTTCGTTAATCATATCCTTAACTTCCTTGTAGTTATCACCTACAGTCTTAGTTAAGTTTGTGATTGCCTCTGAATTTCTTTCAATACTATGTTGGTTAGTGGCAATAGCAGTAGTATTTGCATTTACCTGCTCAGTAAGCTCATTACGCAATGTATTGATAGACTCTTGCATACTCAATGCCAAGTCTGAAATACGTTGGTTAACATTAGCCAGACTTTGAGTATAGGCTTCATCTGCAGCCTTTCTTTCGGCAATCTCTTTATCCAAGCTAGATTGAATTGCGGCATCTGCATCTTTACGGTCTTGGATTTCCTTGTTAAGATTGTCTTTTACAACTCCAAGAGCAGCATCACCAATAGCAGACTTATTGTCTACATATTCTTTCAGTTTAGTTTCAAGAGCTGTATCAGCATCCTTACGAGCTTGAACTTCAGCAGCTACCTCAGCACTGTTTGCCTCATCACCCACAATTCGGTCTTCGATTTCTTGGTTAACCTGTTCTGTGATTGCAGCCAATTTCTTGGTAATGGTAGCAGCAAAGTTGGGGTCATTTCCAAGGGCATCAGCAATTTCCTTAAGAGTATCAAGTACTTCTGGAGCAGAACCAATAATCTTTTGGATAGCTGCATTTACCTCTTCCTCAGTTTGGAAACCAGAATCGTTGATAAGCTGAGAAAGATGCGTAATATAATTTGCCTTTTCCTCAATTCCATCAAGTTTAGCTTTGAGTATATCGGTAAAGTCATTCTTAGTCAAAGAATAGCCTTCACGTTTATCTACTTTCTTAGTATCAAGATCTTTATCACCTTTTTCTCTAGCAGCAGCCTCGGCAGCAATAGCATTAAGCAATTGCTCCTTGTCTTCTACACCCTGCTCTTTTACATCTTCGATTTTGTGTTCAAGAACTAAATCCTGAGCAGCACGAGTAGTAGCCTCTGAATCGATATTGTTCTGTAATACTTGGTCTGCAACAGTACGGGCCTGAACTTCTTTATCAATATTACCTTGAAGAGCATTATCTGCATTGGTACGGTCTGTTACCTCTTTAGAGATTTCATTGTGAAGAACTTGGTCCTCAGAATGACGGTCTACCTTCTCTTGGTCAATTTTACCTTGAAGAGCTAAAGTATCTGCCTGGCGATTAGTGATTTCTTCGTTAATCTTAGAATCCAGTACAGTATCTGCGTTAGTACGATTTGCAGTTTCTTCTGCAATCTTTGACTCAAGGGATGCCTTATCATTGATATGGAGAGTTTTAAGGTCATTTACACTTTCCTTAATCTCATTATCGGCAGCAATACGTTCATCTTTTTCCTTTTGGATAAGATCCTTGAGTTCCTTCTCAAGTTCATCATTACCTTGATTTACCTTATCTTCAAGGTCTTTGATGTCTTCGGCATTCTTATCTACCTTCTTCTCAACTCTGTCGATTTCAGCTTTTAAGTCTGCCTTAACCGTATCAATCTTCTTATTGATTTGGTCTAACCCATATTCTAGGTTATCCTGAACTGCAGCTACTGCAACACCCAGAGCAGCTTCGGCTTCCTTAGCACGATTAACCTCTTCGGTTAAAGCAGTACGAAGGTCGGTTAATTTATTAGTGATAGTAGTTGCAAAGTTGGGGTCATTACCCAAAGCTTCTGCTAACTCTTTAAGAGTATCAAGAGCATCATCTGCACCATCAACCAAATCACTAATCATCTGTTTAACTTCTTCCTCGGTTTGATATTTCAAATCATTCTCAAGCTGAGAAACTTTAGTGATATAATTTGCATGTTCTTCGATGCCATCAAGTTTAGCCTTCAACTCATCGGTAAAATCATTTTTCGATAAGTTGTATCCTTCTTTCTTATCTACCTTATTCTTGATAGAAAGTACGAAGGCCCAGAACTCATTTAGTGTTCCTCCAAAGCCAGCTTTAACAAAGTCATCATAGTAACCCTGTAATAATCGCTGGTCTATTTCTTCGCAGGTATAATACTTACTTACATACATATTTTATAAAATTTAAGGATTAATTACTGCACGTTGACGACCCAGTAAGAATTCCGAATCGATATCTCTGAATGGTTCTCCCTCTGAACCACAGAAGGCATTCATTGGTACATCCGGATTTTCGGGGTCTACATCTCCACCGTCCTCAATATCTCCCCGTATGCAAGCATAATCAGGAAGCCTATTTACACGGAACTTTATTACCTGGCCTATACCAGGATGAGGTATTATTTTATCCCAGATATCCCCGAAGTAATCTTGAAAGCAGGTGACAAATTTGTTTCCGGTCATTGATTGAAATGCCGTTACATCATTGCCATTACCTTTCATTTCAATATGAACTCCAGAGGTACCATTGAGGATAACCCGATTACTATCAAACCAAATTCCACTGTTTGTAGTAATTGGTGTCCACCTCAGTACTAACATCTTTGCCATATACTTTATTTTTATTCTACAAATTCAACTTTGGTATCTCGGTCTCTCTTTAGGATAATCATGAAAACTAAAGCCTCATCCTTTGCCTGAGCAGTCTGAGTATCTCCAGAAGGCTTATACGTTATACCATTAATTACAAACCTATCTTGTTCCCAATTAAAATCCCAATAACCTTCCGGTGTAAGATAACCGATTTGTTCTATATAAGATTTAGAAATTAGTATTGATAAGTTTTCATCATCCAATTCTCCTGAAATAGTTGCCTTATTGATAGGCCAGTTTCTGAAAGCATTGTAGTAACATAATGCCTCGATTTGGATGTTATAATATTTAGGTATACTGTCTTCGGCATGACTGAGAAGCTGATTAACATGTTTGGCCCAGGTTATGGTTTGTCTACCAGCATCCCAATCTAAGAAGTCAGTGATAATTTTCTTGTATCTATCCCAAGAGCGGTTCTTTACCATTCTCCAGGGTTCTTTTGTCATAACTTAGTTAAGATTGATTTCTTACCACCTTTTACTGGAGCACTTGGATTTGGCCCATCTAATACTCCAGGTTGCCTTCTGTTAACTACTTTTGGGACTACGGTTCTAAATACTTCATCACAGAACGGTAAGTAGATTTCCAATCGTGAAGCTAACATACAAAGGTTCTTCCTTAATTCATCTATTAATCCACCCGGTTGCATTGCTTGAGAAAGTGTTTTCCATAGGGAACTTGTAGCATCTGCCAAGGTATCATAATATTGCACTTCAGTGGGCCCAGTAGTGATTTGTTTAATCCTATCACCTCGGGCAAGTTCGGGTTTAGAAGTACCATCACCAGTTTGTTCTTTGGTAGAAGTTAATTGACTTAGGTATTCTGAAGTACTTGTTAATAGATTAAGTATCTTCACATTGAGAAAGTCCCATGCTGCCAATTCCATTATTAATTGGTTTTCTAGTGCTTCATACCATAATTCATCAGTATACTTATCTGCAGGAATTAAGTGATTTACTAGAGGACCAATATAATATTGCCATTTGGTGATGTAGATAGATTTATCTTCCCTGGTCATTCCCTCTGATATCTCTGAAGGAATATAGTGGTCGATTAAGTTATATAT